>OGZK01000936.1_pt1 | contig 28627 bp, 19 predicted proteins | sample 1576791 | NCBI WGS metagenome assembly OGZK01 (sample SAMEA3541556, study PRJEB24748) | human gut metagenome | biome: human gut; feature: human-associated habitat; material: faeces | place: China | collected 2012
TTATTATAGCACAATGTTCTGATTTATACAAGAATTAGACTTAACAAAACACTAGTATCAGATTGTCACGGGCTGTGATTTGCCCAAGCATATCCATTTCCTTTCTGAACCGGGATTTGTCAAGGAGTATTTTGCGAGGCAGTGCGCAATACGCATTGACAAAACACAGGAGTGATGTTATAATCATGCCGTTATCAAGAATGATGTTATTGCAGAGCGCGAGGTGGAAACATGGCCAATAGGGATCACTCCCTGGAGGATGGGATCGTTCAGGCTGCATACTCGGAGTTTCTTACCTACGGCTTTCAGAAAGCCTCGCTTCACAAGATCGCTGACAAAGCCGGTGTCACCACGGGGGCAATCTACACAAGGTACAAGAATAAAGACGCACTGTTTGGCAGTTTGCTTCAGGATTTTTTGATCCGCTTATTTGGCATGCCTTTTTGCAGAAAAGTGCATCCCGCACGGGGATTGACTCATTTTTACAGAAATACTCTTGTTGACTTCGCCACTAACTTAGTGGCGTTGGTATATTGCGCCTCCCTCAGTTTTTTGCGCTTTGGGGAGGTTTCCGATAACCACCGATTAAACAATTTGGAGGCATTTTTATGAGAACAAGAAGTAAGCTTTCTATACTGCTCAGCGTCCTGCTGTGCTGTACTATGCTTGCGGGATTGCTGCCCACCGTCGCATTTGCTGAGGATAGTACCACCGTATCCTCGGAGAACGGTGCAGACACGTCCTCGAAGAACGGTGCAGACACGACCTCGGAGAACGGTGCAGGCACGTCCTCGGAGAACGGCACCGCCGCGCCCGCGGCCGCGCCCTCGGCCGCGCCTTCCGTTGCATGGATTGGGGAAACCGGATACCCGACATTGGAGGCGGCGGTAAATGCCGCTGCAAACGGTGATACCATCGTACTGGGGGAAGGGAAATTCACGCTTTACAAAAAAGGTGCAGATACAAAAGGAAAAAACCTCACATTTGTGGGGCAGGGAGCCGATAAAACCGCATGGGGCATTGGTGCAACGTTGCCTGATCCGGCTTATTTTGGGACAGAATACAATGGCGATTATAGTTTCGACGGCTCCGGCACAATCACATTTCGGAATATGACCTTGCAATCGGGTTCAGCCGATTATCTTGGCTTTATTCGCGCAGATAAGACCGTCGTTGAAAACTGCGTAATAAACGGCAAGACCTTTTATTGGGGCTACAGCTCCGCCATATTCAGAAATACAACCTTTTTCTGTCCGAACGGCGATTATGCAGTATGGACATATAGCTCGCCGGAAATGACCTTTGATGGCTGTACCTTTAATTCTTCCGGAAAAACGATCAATGTCTACACGGACTACGGTGCCGGGAAATGTGATATTACCGTGAATTTCAATAATTGCACTGTCAAATCCGAGGCAGCCATCAAGAATGTACTGAATATCAACGACAGCAACATGGGCAACTATAAGTACCGCATTCACATTTCCGGAAATAATTCCATCAATGGCTCGGTGTACCGCGATAAAGTCACCTGCAGCAGATGGTTCGGCTTCGGCGGAAAGCCCGGGAACAACACCGGAAGAAGCGTTGTCACCTTTGATAGCACTCCCGTTTTTGAGAACGGCGAAATGCTCGGCCATGAGTTACATCCGGAGTATACCGACGGCTACAAGGACAATGCTTACACGGTAACCGCAACCGAATGGGTAAAGGCAGAGGACGGTACACATTATACCAGATCCGTGAAAAAGGTCTGCGATTACTGTGGCTACGATGCTGAGACGAAGGAAACTGGCTATTCTGTAACGTATACCGACGGTGTAGATAGCGCGGAGATATTTAAGGATCAGAATACCGTGGTGCCGGAGAATGCCGGAACACCCGCATTTAATGGCACTCCCGCCCGGGAAGGCTATGTTTTCAGCGGCTGGGCTCCTGTAATTGCTGACAGGGTGACCCAAAACGCCACCTATGCTGCCACCTGGAAGACTGATGCCAACGGAAACGGGAAGGCGGACGAGGACGAGGAAAAATACACCGTGACCTACACCGATGGCGTGGATAATGAGGAAGTCTTTGCCGATCAGGCTTATGGCAATCTGCTGTCCGGCACCGATACCCCCGCTTTTAGAGGAACTCCCACCCGTGAGGGCTATCGGTTTGGCGATTGGGATCCTGAGGTTTCCAAGACCGTGACAAAGAATGTCACCTACACCGCCAAGTGGGAGAAACTCTACACCGTGACCTACACCGACGGCGCAAAGGGTAAGGCGTTCAAGGATCAGGTTTATGACAACCTGCTGTCCGGCACCGCCACCCCCGCGTTCGACGGCAAGCCCACCCGCAGGGGCTACACTTTCAGCGACTGGGCGCCAAAGGTCTCCAAAACCGTGACCAAGGATGTCACCTATGTCGCCCAGTGGAAGTCCAACTCCGGCAAGGACAACGTTCCCAAGACCGGCAGCGGTGAGATCGCCATGATTCTGGGCAGCGTTCTGGTGTTCTCCTTCTGCGGCGCGGCTGCTGTCTTCGTCTACGACCGCAAGAGAAGACAGGGTTAAGAAAACAACGTAAACTGTTGAACGAGGGCGGTGACGGAGATTCCGTCGCCGCCCTTTTCCGGCGGATGCCCTTCCGGAGCATCCCATATTGAGAGGAAAGAAACATGGCAAACAGGCAAGGCAAATTCCAGACGCCCCGCACCCCCGTCCCACCCCGCCGCAATGACGCCGGGCAGCGCAGACGGAGAAGGAGAGGCCCCAATCCCCTTTTCATCATCCTCGTGGCAGTGTTCTGCGTCGCGCTGATCGCGGTGGCTGCCATCCTGATCCATATGGGCAAAGCCCGCAGTGATTTCCGCAAACTCTCCGAAATGGTGGAGGAAAACGCCACGGCCACCGCTGCCCCCGTAGAGACCACGCCGACGGAGACCCGGTCCACCGAGCCGACCGCGGAAACCACCGCCCCCACGGAGCCTGAGCCGACGGAGCCGGTGATGCTGGCGAAGTATGCCCCCCTGTATGAGCAGAACCACGATCTGTTTGGCTGGCTGCGCATCGACGGCACCGTCATCGACTACCCGGTGATGCACACCCCCACCGACCCGGAAAAATATCTGCACACGAATTTCGCCCGGGAATACAGCTACGGCGGCATTCCCTTCATCGACGCCAACTGCTCCGCCGACAGCGACAACCTGCTGATCTACGGCCACAACATGCTGGACGGCAGCATGTTCCGCTCCCTGCCCAAGTATGAGAGCAAATCCTACTGGCAGGCGCACCCCACCATCCACTTTGACACCCTCTACGAGGAGGGCGAGTACGAGGTGCTGGCGGCCTTCTATGACCGGGTCTATTACACCTACGAGAACTGCTTCAAGTTCTATCAGTTCATCGACGCGGCGGACGAAGCGGACTTCAACAACGCCATCTCGAATTTCCGCTCCAAGGCGCTCTACGACACCGGTGTCACCGCGGCCTACGGCGACAAGCTCATCACTCTGGTGACCTGCGCCTACCACGTGGAGGACGGCCGTTTCGTTGTCGTCGCCCGAAAAAAGTGACCGTCATTCCATTCCCGCATATAACAGGGCTGTCTCATGGAGACGGCCCTGTTTTGCTATGCAAAAGCATAGCAAAATCAGAAATGTGCCATTTCCTCGCCCCTGCGGGGCAACCGGAAATGATGCACAAAAACTTCATGCACCGGCATTTGCACATTGTCGTGGTGCGGCGCTCATGCATGAAGTTTTTTGCCTAATTGCAGAAAATCGACGTCTTTTTCCATTGACTTTTGGCGTGATATTGCGTATAATTCAGGCATAAAGGTAATGATGGCGTTACCGTGCAGACGGTCTGTGCCTCCGGCATGGATCGCCAAATGAAAGGAGAGTATTTCAAGATGAAAAACCATGGTTTGCGCAGAATTTTCAGTCTGTTTCTGGCACTGTTCATGGTCTTCACCCTTCTGCCCACGACTGCGTTGGCAGAGGATACGACGGGGGCTGACGAAACCCAGCCCAAGACCGTCGCAGTGGACGAGGGCGAGAAGAAGACCGACCCCCCCCGCGCAGGAGCAGCCTAAGGACGAGGATCCCCCTGCGCCGGAAGACCCGAAAACATTCACCGTTACATACACTGACGGCGCAGACGGCGCAGTATTTGCCGATAAGGTTTACAGCAACCTGTCGTTCGGTACCGCGACCCCCGCTTTCAGCGGCACCCCTGCCCGGGAAGGCTATACCTTCGTCGGCTGGAATCCCGCCGTTGCGGAAACCGTGACTGCGAATGTCACCTATGTTGCCCAATGGGAGGCGGGCAAGACCAGTGCAAGAAGAGTGACCTTGCCGACGATTCCCGGACCCGATGTAGATCCCGCCGCTTTGGACACCGGGCATAAGATCGATGTCCGATTCACCGTCCTGTATGTGGGTGACGAATTCCGCATTGGCTACAATTACGGTTCTTCCGAAAAGACCAAGTTTGTTTGCCAGTATTCCTCGAATCACTCCGATACCGCGTATAACAACCACACAATCGCGATTTCTGATATCAAGGCCGCCGCAGGTCGCGCTTCTGTCAACAGCGGTTACCAGATCGTCGGTTGGTCGAAAGAATCCAACGCGAATCCCACAACGTGGTCGCTTAACAAGAGCGGTACGACCGCCTGCAACAAGGGTTCTACGATTTATCTCGTAGCGAAGAATCCCAATCCCACCACGAAATATACATACACGCTGAACTATGATGCCAATGGCGGCACCGGTGCGCCCAGTGCTGATTCGTGGTCTACAACAGATGCAGCTATCAGATACCACTCCTTTACAGTGAAGAATACCATTCCCACCCGGGAAGGCTATGTCTTTAAGGGCTGGAAGGCCAAGGATGGATCTGATACGATCTACACCGGTGGCACGCTGTGTTCCGTATCCCAGCAAGGCAATGATGTTGTCAAGAATGGCAACACCTGGACCAGAACGCTGTACGCCGTGTGGGAGGAGGACGCTCCCGCCAAGCCCACTGCCCCCGACAATGACACCGTCAAGGCTCTGCTGGGCGAAAATGCGGTACAGATTATCTGCACCAACGCGCAGATCGGCCATGGCAGCAAGACCTTCGGTCTGATCGACGGCACGTTCACCGTTTATCAGAGCAATAACCGCTGTGAGGTCGTCATCAATAGCCTCAGCCCCTACGTGAACGAGTTCAACGCCGCTGTTAGCGTCCCTGCGGGAACGCACATTACCGACAACAGCATGGCGGGTCAGAATCGGACAAAAATCAATCTGGTATGGAGCGACGGAAAATGGACTGCGGCGGATGCTCCCGCGAAGTACCATGTTCTGTGCAGCTTGCAGCCCGTAGAACCCACCACTCCCGGTGAGGGCGATCTGGAAAATATTGAGAAGCTTGTAAGGATTGTATGCGACAGAAACATCCATGATGCCAAAGAATATGGCGTGATTGCAGGCTCGTGCGAGTTTGGCGGCATCGACATGACCGGCGATGTGCCCACCTGCCCCGTCACCATTCGGGCGGCAAAGTATGTCGAAGCATACAATGGCACGATTGGTGTAGAACACACCATTACCGGTGATACCGAGAGACTCCTTATCCTGGCCTGGGATGCGAACAATAATGTATGGCGGCCGATGACTGATACCCCCGTGACCTTCACGGTTGTCTGCCCGCCCGCAAAGCCCGGTGCTGAAGATCTGGCCAAGCTGGAAGCGCCCGTGGAAGTGGCCTGCACCACGAAGCCCGAGACGCACGCCGCCGCACGCTTCTCGCTGATCGAGGGAACATACGACATCGGCGATGTCTCCGGCAACGAGGCCGACGGCTACACCTGCGACATTATCATCACTGCTGATGAGTATGTAACGAAGTACAACACCGACTTCGGCAAGCACACCCTGACCGGTGACAACACCAAGCCCCTTACGCTGAAATACGTAGAGGGTCGGTGGGTTGTCAATGACCCCGTTACCTTCCCTGTCAAGTGCGAAGAAGAACTGGTTCCCGTCCACCTTGTGATTTATCGCAACGGCAACACAAAGACGGCTTATAAGGACGTCGCGCTCGAAGGCCAGCCGAAGGGGCATGTCATTGACCTGTCCACGATCGACATTGCCGACTATTACACCGGGAACTACGAGTTCTACGGCTGGTACGACGACGGCCTGTTTAATATCTACAAGAGTGACCCCGCAAATCCCCCTGCCGGTCTGAAGGAGAAAACCGTCAACGGCTGGACGAATTTGAAGTGCATGGTCTATGACAAGTACCAGGTCGTTTACTTCCAGAGTGAGGAAGCCTGGAGAGACTTCCAGAATGACCACAGCAAGACCGAAGGTCGGCTGTACAGCACCACTGCGCTCTTTGGTTCGACCCTTCCCACCGCGGACGCTCCCACCCCGACCCGCACCGGCTACACCTTCAAGTTCTGGAGCCGTGAGGGTCAGAACGGCGACGTGACCGGCCAGACCGTGAACGGCTGGACGAATCTGTACGCCGTTTGGGAAAAGAACACCTACACCGTGACCTACACCGACGGTGTGAACGGTGAGGCATTCGAGGATCAGGCTTATACGGCAAAGTACGAGGATGCCACCCCCGCTTTCGTGGGCATTCCCGCCCGCGCGGGCTACAAGTTCCTCGGCTGGGAACCCACGGTTGCTGAAACCGTGACCGAAAATGCGACCTACGTCGCCCAGTGGGAAAAGCTCTACACCGTCACCTACACCGATGGCGTTGACGGAAAAGCCTTTAAGGACGATGTCCATTCCGATCTGGAGAAGGACACCCCGACTCCCGCTTTCTCCGGCGACACTCCCACCCGTAAGGGCTTTGTGTTCGACGGCTGGAACCCCGAGGTCGCTGAGACCGTGACCGAGGATGTCACTTACACCGCTCAGTGGAAGCCCGTCCAGCCCGATAAGAAGGCCATCGAGGGCGCGATTGGCAGAGGCGTGGCGGTTGTCTGCGATAACCAGAACGTCAAACACGGTGCGAAGGCATACAAGGTAACGCTTGGTGAGTACACCGTCAGCGATGTCATGGGCACCGCCGCCGATGGCTACACCTGCACCGTTACCGTCAGGGCAACCAAGTTCATCGAGAAGTACAGCTCCGATATGGGCGACGCGGTTCATACGCTGATTGCCGGTGAACCCGCCGAAAAGACCATTGAACTGAAGTGGAATGGCGAAAAGTGGGTCGCTGAGACCGAACTGCCTGTCACCTTCCATACCCTGTGCCCCCCCGAGCAGCCCAGCAAGAAGGACATTGAGGGTGCAATCGGCAGAGGCGTAAAGATCGTCTGCGATAACCAGAACGTCAACCACTGGGGCAAGGATTACAAGCCGACGCAGGGTGAGTACACCGTCAGCGACGTCACCGGTACCGCCTCCGAGGGCTATACCTGCACCGTTACCGTCAAGGCCGCCAAGATCATCGAGAAGTACAGCTCCGATATGGGCAAGACCCATGAGCTGATCGTCGGCGAGCAGGCTGAGAAGACCGTCGAGCTGAAGTGGGATGGCGAAAAGTGGGTTGCGAAGACCGAACTGCCCATCACCTTCCACGTCGAGTGTCCCCCCGAAAAGCCCACCTACGATGAACTGAAGGGGCTGGGCATCAACGCGAAGGTGGACTGCACGACCACCACCGCGCACAACGACAAGCCCTACACGCTCATCGAAGGCACTTATGACATCTCCGACCCCGCGCGCAAGGGAACTGCGTACACCTGCATCCTCACCGTAAACGCAAAGGATTACGTTGCCAAGTACAACGCGGAAGAGAAGGTAGGTCCCCACACCCTTGACGACCGCGACAGCAAGGCCATCGAGCTGACCTGGAACGGTGAGAAGTGGACGGCTGCGGAGACCAGCGTCACCTTCAACGTCAAGTGCGAGCTTCTCACCGTTACCTACACCGATGGTGTGAAGGGCGAGGAAGTCTTCGAGGATGTCGTCTACAAAGACATCCCCTACGGCACCGACACCCCCGCCTTCGGCACGAAGGATCCCACTCGTAAGGGCTACAAGTTCGTCGGTTGGGATCCCGAGGTTTCCGAGACCGTGACCAAGAACGTGACCTACACCGCCAAGTGGGAGAAGCTCTACACCGTTACCTACACCGACGGCGCGAAGGGTAAGGCGTTCAAGGATCAGGTCTACAAGGATCTTGAGTCTGGCACCGATACCCCCCAAGTTCGATGGCAAGCCCACCCGTAAGGGCTACACCTTCACCGGTTGGTCCCCCAAGGTCACCGACACCGTGACCAAGGATGTCACCTATGTCGCTCAGTGGAAATCCACGAAGAACGGTAAGGACAACGTTCCCAAGACCGGCGACAGCGAGATCGTCATGGTTCTTGGTAGCGTGCTGCTGTTCTCCTTCTGCGGCGCGGCTGCTGTAAGCGTCTACGACCGCAAGAGAAAACATTTCTAAAATACGCAAGGGAGGCGACGGATTTCCGTCGCCTCCCATTTTTTGCCCCCATAACGCGGCTGCCCCCACTCCGGCATTGACTTTTTCTGCCTGATGAACTATATTATACGTGCATTTATATGAAGAAAAGGTGATAACGATGTACATAGATGATTATAAGCGCTGGCTGAGCGCTGATCTGGAAGATCCCGCCCTCACCGACGAACTGAGGAAAATCGAGGGACAGGACAATGAGATCAAAGAGCGCTTCGCCGTGGCGCTGAAATTCGGCACCGCCGGTCTGCGGGGTATTCTGGGTGCGGGCAGCAACCGGATGAATATTTACGTCGTCCGGCAGGCCACGCAGGGGCTTGCGAACTGGGTCAAGACCCAGGGCGGCAGCCAGCTGGTCGCCATTTCCTATGACAGCCGCATCAATTCCGACGTATTTGCCAGAAACGCCGCCTGCGTTCTGGCTGCCAACGGCATTCGGGTGCGGATCTACGACGCGCTGATGCCCGTTCCCGCCCTGTCCTTTGCCACCCGGTACTACAAGGCGAATGCCGGTATCATGATCACCGCCTCCCACAACCCCGCCAAATACAACGGCTACAAAGCCTACGGCCCCGACGGCTGCCAGATGACGGACGATGCCGCCGCCGTGGTGTACGCGGAGATTCAGAAAACCGACATTCTCACCGGCGCGGAGATGATGTCCTTTGAAGACGGCATCGCCAAGGGTCTGATCGAATACGTGGGCGAGGACTGCAAGGAGGCGCTGTACAGCGCCATTGAAGCCTGCGCCGTCCGCCCCGGCATCTGCAAAACCGCCGGACTGAAGCTGGTGTACTCCCCCCTGAACGGCTCCGGTCTGGTGCCGGTCACCCGGGTGCTTCATGACATCGGCATTGACGACATCACCATTGTCCCCGAGCAGCAGTACCCCGACGGCAACTTCCCCACCTGCCCCTATCCCAACCCGGAGATTTTCGAGGCTCTGCGGCTGGGTCTGGAGCTGGCCGAGAAGACCGGCGCCGATCTGATGCTGGCCACCGACCCCGACGCCGACCGGGTTGGCATTGCCATCCGCTGCCCCGACGGCTCCTACGAGCTGGTCTCCGGCAACGAGGTGGGCGTGCTGCTGCTGGACTACATCTGTCAGGGCCGCATTGAAAAAGGCACCATGCCCAAGCGCCCCGTGGCGGTAAAGTCTCTGGTCTCCACCCCCCTCGCGGACATCGTGGCCGCGGATTACGGCGTGGAAATGCGCAACGTTCTCACCGGCTTCAAGTGGATCGGCGACCAGATCGCCAAGCTGGAGGCCGCCGGTGAGGTGGACCGCTTCGTTCTGGGCTTCGAGGAATCCTACGGCTACCTTGCAGGCCCTTACGTCCGGGACAAGGACGCCATCATTGGCTCCATGCTGATCTGCGAAATGGCGGCCTACTACCGTTCCATCGGGTCCATCAAGGCGCGGCTGGAAGCCATTTACGCAAAATACGGCCGGTATCTGAACAAGGTGAACTCCTTTGAGTTCCCCGGCCTGTCCGGCATGGACAAGATGGCCGGTATCATGGCCTCCCTGCGGGAGAAGCCCCCTGTAGAGATTGGCGGCTACAAGGTGACCAAAATCACCGACTACCAGAACACCGCTCAGACCGGCCTGCCCGCCGCCAATGTGCTGGTGTACAATCTGGAAGGCGGCGCGACGGTCATTGTCCGCCCCTCCGGCACCGAGCCGAAAATCAAGACCTATTTCACCACTCTGGGCAAAACTCTGGCGGAGGCCGAAGCACAGGAAAAGGTTCTCGCCGACGCTCTGAAGCCCATCCTCGCTTGATTTAGCCCAAAAAGCAAACTGAAGAATGGATGTGGGGCGCATTAGACAGTTAGTAGGCGCAGTGGGATGACGAACTGCACCTCTTGCCTCTCCCTCTGGGAGAGGTGGCTGAGCGAAGCGAAGACGGAGAGGGTAAACAAGGGTGCAAAGCCCTCTCATACTATTTCCTGATTAAAACTTTGATTTTAATCAGGAAGGCATCGCCTAATGGCGCTGCCGGTTTTGTGATTTATAAGGAAAGAAATCACAAAACAAGTCTCATATGAACTTCATGCCCTTCGGGCAATTAAAATCTTTTTTAAAGATTTTAATTGAAGTTCAGTATCAGTCACCTTCGGTGACAGCTCTCCCGGAGGGAGAGCCAAGGGGCTGTACTTCGTCACATAGCATGTTGACACGAGAAATGGAGCGTATCTGTACCGATACGCTCCATTCACTGTTTTATGACCACCCATTAAAACGGCTTGCTTTTTTGCACATTGTGCATTATTCGATTATCTGGATCCAGCCTTTGGGGGCTTCCAGACGACCCATCTGGATGCCGGTAAGGGTATCGTAAAGCTTCTGGATGGTGGGGCCCATACCCACGTAGTGAATTTCCTTGCCGTGATCCACAATGGTGCCCACAGGAGAGATGACCGCCGCCGTGCCGCACAGGCCGCACTCGGCAAATTCGCCGATCTCTGCCAACTCCACGGGGCGCTCCTCGACCTCCATGCCGAGATAATCCTTCGCCACCTGCAGCAGGCTGCGCCGAGTGATGGAGGGGAGAATGGTGTCGGACTTGGGGGTGACCAGCTTGCCGTCCTTGGTGACAAAGATCACGTTGGCGCCGCCGGTCTCCTCAATGTGGGTGCGGGTAGCGGAATCCACGTAGACGTTCTCGTCAAAGCCCTTCTCGTGGGCGTCCACGATGTTGTAAAGGCTCATGGCGTAGTTTAAGCCCGCCTTGACGTCGCCGGTACCCTTAGGCGCCGCCCGGTCGAGATCGGAGATGCGCAGCTTCAGGGGCTTGATGCCGCCCTTGAAATAGGGGCCGACCGGGGTGACGAACACCCGGAACTGATACTCCGTCGCGGGCTTGACGCCGATGATGGCGTCGCTGCCGAACATGAACGGACGGACGTACAGCGTCGCGCCGGAGCCGTAGGGCGGCACCCACTGGGAGTTTGCGCGGACGGTCTCCACTACGGCCTGCACGAATCTGTCCTCGGGGAACACGGGCATTTTCAGGCGGCGGCAGGAGCTTGCCATCCGCTGGGCGTTCAGGTCGGGGCGGAAGCAGACGATGCGTCCATCCTCGGTGGTGTAGGCTTTCAGCCCCTCAAAGCAGGTCTGGGCGTATTGCAGAACGCAGGCGCACTCACTCATGGTAATGGTGGCCTGATCGGTCAGGCAGCCGTCATCCCACTGGCCGTTTCGGAAATTGGAGACATAGCGCATGTCGGTCTGGACGTAGCCAAATCCCAGATTGCCCCAGTCAATATCTTTTCTTTCCATTGTAAACACCTCTCTGAAATTTTATTTCCCAATTCTAGCACCGCAGGAGGCGCAAGTCAAGCATTTGGCGCGGAAAAAAAGTATCTCACGCAGGGACATTTGTCTTTTTCAGAGGAACGCACAAAAACCGCCCCTTCTTCCCCCCTTTTTCCTGCGAAAAACTCCAAAAGGGTCTTGTATTTAACAGGTTAAAGTGGTAAAGTATAGAAAAAGCATCCAAGACGAAAGGAATCCGTGCCATGGACATCATTCGACATCCCGGTGAAGATCTGTTTTTCGAGGCCATTCTGTCCCTGCGGACGGTGGAGGACTGCCGCCTGTTTTTTGAGGACGTGGCCACCATCAAGGAATTGCAGGCCATGTCCCAGCGGTTCAGGGTCGCCTGCCTGCTGGACAGCGGCGAAAACTATATTGAGGTCTCGGAATCCACCGGCGCCAGCTCGGCTACCATCAGCCGGGTCAACCGGTGCCTCGTATATGGCGGCGGCTACCGGACGGCGCTGGACAGGCTCAAGGAAGCGGGAACCCTCCCGGAGAGCGGAGAAAAATGAAGCGGGGTGCAACCCCCTTGGCTCTCCCTTTGGGAGAGCTGTCACCGAAGGTGACTGAGAGGACTTTTTCCCTGTTTTCCCTCTCCGTCTTCGCTTCGCTCAACCGCCTCTCCCAGAAAGAGACAAGGGGGCAGTTCAATCGCGCCCCTATGCCCAAAAGCCCCGCCGTTTTCGGGTGTATCCATGTCCATTTTTCCCAATTGACAACCACTCCTGCCCATGCTATAATTTAATAGATAAGTTCAGCGGCTCATCCCGCCCGTCTTGCCGCTTTCCCGGCAGGGCGTTTTGCTATGCAAAAGCATAGCAAAATAAGAAATGTACCATTTCCTCGCCCCTGCGGGGCAACCGGAAATGATGCACAAAAAAACTTCATGCACCGGTATTTGCGCATTTTCGTAGTGCGGTGCTCATGCATGACGTTTTTTACAGAAAGGAGATCAGCATGACGGATATGACGAAAGCCAAGGTTTACGCTGCTTCTTTGGGGACCGTATTTTCCGAAGGGGTTTGTTCCTCCCTTTCCGCCCCCGGTCTTTCCGGGTTCGATTCTTCTGAATATGTTATTTTTCCCGGCTTTTGTGACGTGCATGTGCATTTCAGAGAGCCGGGTTTTTCTTATAAGGAGACCATCGCCACAGGCAGCCGGGCAGCCGCCCGGGGCGGCTATACCGCGGTCTGCACCATGCCCAACCTGAACCCGGTGCCGGACAGCGTGGAGAATCTGAGAGTTCAGCGCCGCCTCATCGAGGAAACCGCCTGCATCCACATCTACCCCTATGGCGCGATCACCGTCGGCGAACAGGGCGAAGCGCTTTCCGACCTGGAGGGCATGGCGCCCGACGTGGTAGGTTTTTCCGACGACGGCCGGGGCGTGCAGAGCGATGACATGATGCGGCAGGCCATGCTTCGCGCCAAAGCCCTCGGGAAGCCCATTGTCGCCCACTGCGAGGTCAACTCGCTCTTGCGGGGCGGGTACATCCACGACGGTGATTATGCCAAAGCCCATGGCCATCGGGGCATCTGCTCCGAAAGCGAATGGGTGCAGATCGCCCGGGATCTGGCGCTGGTGAAAGAAACCGGCTGCGCCTACCACGTCTGCCACGTCTCCGCCAAGGAAAGCGTGGCGCTCATCCGCAAGGCCAAGGCCGAAGGGCTGGATGTGACCTGCGAGACCGGCCCCCACTATCTGGTGATGGACGACAGCTTTCTGCAGGAGGACGGCCGCTTCAAAATGAACCCACCTCTCCGGGGAAAGGAAGACCGGGAAGCCCTGCTTCAGGGAATCCTGGACGGCACCATCGACATGATCGCCACCGACCACGCCCCCCACTCCGCCGAAGAAAAGTCCCGGGGTCTGGAAAAAAGTGCCTTCGGCATCGTGGGCATTGAGACCGCTTTCCCGATTTTGTATACTTACCTGGTAAAACCGGGCATTCTGAGTCTGGACAAGCTATTGGAGCTTCTGTGCGTCAATCCCCGCAGACGCTTCGGTCTTCCTCTGGGAACGGACTACAGCATCTGGGACTTAAACGCCGCATACCCCATCGACCCGGAGGACTTTCTTTCCAAAGGCAGAGCCACGCCCTTCGCGGGCTGGCAGGTCAGCGGAAAGTGCATCGCCACCATCTGTGACGGAAAGCTGGTATACGCCGCTCCGGAAACCCATACCGCCAAATAACGAGAGGAGAAACACCATGGCAAAAAGAACCGACATCAAGAAAATTCTCATCATTGGCTCCGGCCCCATCGTCATCGGTCAGGCTGCTGAGTTTGACTACGCCGGGACGCAGGCCTGTCTTGCTCTGAAAGAAGAGGGCTACGAGGTGGTGCTGTGCAACTCCAACCCCGCCACCATCATGACCGACACCATCATCGCCGACAAGGTCTACATGGAGCCGCTGACGCTGGAATATATCGCCAAGATCATCCGCTACGAGCGTCCCGACGCCATCATCCCCGGCATCGGCGGTCAGACAGGTCTGAATCTGACCATGCAGCTGGAAAAGAAGGGCATTTTGCGGGAATGCCGGGTCAGGCTGCTGGGCACCTCCAGCGAGTCCATCGAGCGCGCCGAGGATCGGGAGCTTTTCAAGGAGCTGTGCCAGTCCATCGGCGAGCCGGTCATCCCCTCCGAAATTTCCTACTCCCTGGAGGAGGCCAAGGAGGCCGCCAAGCGCATCGGCTATCCTGTGGTGCTTCGTCCCGCCTTTACTCTCGGCGGCACCGGCGGCGGCTTTGCTTACAATGAAGACGAGCTGGTGGAGATTGGTCTCAACGCCTTCGCCCTCTCCCCTGTCCATCAGGTTCTGGTGGAAAAATCCGTCAAGGGCTACAAGGAGATCGAATTCGAGGTCATGCGGGACTCTAACGACCATGCCATCACCATCTGCGGCATGGAGAACATCGACCCCGTGGGCGTCCACACCGGCGACAGCATGGTGGTCGCCCCCATCATGACCCTCAGCGACCACGACATGAAGATGCTCAACGACTCCGCCATCAAGATCATCCGGGCGCTGAAGGTGGAGGGCGGCTGCAACGTCCAGTTTGCTCTCGACCCCAATTCCTCCAAATACTACCTCATTGAGGTCAACCCCCGGGTCTCCCGTTCCTCCGCGCTGGCCTCCAAGGCCTCCGGCTACCCCATCGCCCGGGTCACCGCGAAGATCGCCGTGGGCATGGCGCTGGAGGACATCAAAATCGCCAACACCAACGCCGCCTTTGAGCCGAAGCTGGACTACGTCATCACCAAGCTGCCCCGGTTCCCCTTCGACAAGTTCACCTCCGCCATCAACATTCTGGGCACCCAGATGATGGCCACCGGCGAGGTCATGGGCATCGGCTCCAATCTGGAGGAATCCCTGCTCAAGGGCATCCGCTCTCTGGAGGTAGGCGCGAACCACATCTACCATCACAAATTCGACGACATGACCACGGAGGAGCTGCTGGACTATATCAGCGTGTTCCGCTCCGACAACATTTTTGCCATCGCGGAAATCATCTACCGGGGCGTCACCGTGGAGCAGATCCATGAGATCACCGCCATTGACGTCTACTTCCTGAACGCCATCAAGCGCATTGTGGATATGGAGGAATACCTGAAACTCCACGTCAAAGAGCCGGAAGCCCTTCTGGACGCCAAGAAGATGGGCTTCAGCGATAAATATGTGAGCAGGCTCTGGAAATGCTCCGAGACGGACGTGTCCGATTTCCGCAGAGAACACGGTATGTTCCCGGCCTTCCGCATGGTGGACACCTGCCACACCGGCGCGTATATCCCCTACTTCTACTCCTCCTACACCGGCGGGAACGTCTCCCGGCTGACGAACAAAAAGAAGATCGTGGTACTGGGCGCAGGCCCCATCCGCATCGGTCAGGGCGTGGAATTCGACTACTCCACCGTCCACGCCGTCATGACCATCAAAAAGGCGGGCTACGAGGCCATCATCATCAACAATAACCCCGAGACCGTCTCCACCGACTACACCACCGCCGACAAGCTGTATTTTGAGCCTTTGACTCCCGAGGATGTCATGAACATCATCGATTTTGAAAAGCCCGACGGCGTGATCGCGTCTCTGGGCGGCCAGACCGCCATCAATCTGGCCCAGCCCCTCCATGACCGGGGCGTGAAGATCATCGGCACCGGCTGCGAGGCCATCGACAGAGCCGAAAACCGGGACGCCTTTGAAAAGCTCCTGAAAGAGCTGGACATCCCCCAGCCCAAGGGAAAGGCCGTCACCAAAATCGAGGACGGTCTCGCGGCGGCGAATGAGATCGGCTACCCCGTGCTGGTACGTCCCAGCTTCGTGCTGGGCGGCCGCGCCATGCAGATCGTGGCAAACGAGACCCAGCTGCGCCATTACCTGAAAAGCGCCGTGGAGATCGACGAGGACAAGCCCGTTCTGGTGGACAAATACATTCAGGGTCGTGAAGTGGAGATCGACGCCATCTGCGACGGCCGGGACGTGTTCGTCCCCGGCATCATGGAACTGGTGGAGCGCACCGGCGTTCACTCCGGCGACTCCATCTCCGTCTACCCCTCCTTCTCCATCTCTGACAAGGTCAAGGGCATTATTCTGCAATACGCCAAAAAGCTGGGTCTGGGCATCGGCATCATCGGCCTGTTCAATGTGCAGTTCATCGTAGACCCCGAGGACAACGTGTCCGTCATCGAGGTCAACCCCCGTTCCTCCCGCACTGTCCCCTTCCTGAGCAAGGCCACGGGCTACAGCCTTGCGGACATCGCCACCGACGTGATTCTGGGTCTGAGCCTGAAGGAGCAGGGCTTCTTCGACATCTACCCCGCCGAAAAGGAGCGCTGGTACGTCAAAGCGCCGGTGTTCTCCTTCAATAAAATTCGCGGTCTGGACGCCTATCTGACTCCCGAAATGAAGTCCACCGGCGAGGCCATCGGTTATGACCGCACCATGACCCGCGCCCTGTACAAGGCGCTGCAGGCCTCCGGCATGAAGCTGCAGAACTACGGCACCGTCCTTGCCACCATCGCCGACCGGGACAAGGAGGAAGCGCTGCCCCTGATCCGCCGGTTCTACCGTCTGGGCTTCAACATCGAGGCCACCGCCGGAACTGCCACATTCCTGAAGGAAAACGGCATCCGCACCCACGTTCTGGGCAAGATCAGCGACGGCAGCGACGAAATCCCCAACGCGCTGCGTCAGGGACACATTGCCTACGTCATCAACACCCGCGACCCCGGCTCCAGCGGCCGGGACGGCACGAAGATCCGCCGGATCGCCACGGAGCACAACGTGACGCTGTTCACGGCGCTGGACACCATCCGGGTTCTGCTGGATGTGCTGGAAGAAACCACGCTGACGATTTCTACGATTGACGCCTGAGCAGGCAACGCCAAAAATTCCCGGAAGGAGCGACCATGAAACAGAGCATTTTCACAATTCTATCCAATACCCCCCTGACGGACTGCGTCTACAAAATGGTGCTTTCCGGCGACACCTCCGCCATTACCGCCCCGGGGCAGTTTATCAACATTCAAATCACAGGGAAGTTCCTCCGCCGTCCCATTTCCGTGTGCGACTATGACGGCAGCACCCTCACCATCGTCTACAAGGTGGTGGGCAAGGGTACGGAAATCCTCTCCCGGATGGTTCCCGGGGAGAAGCTGGACATCCTGACTGGCCTTGGCAACGGCTACGACCTCGTCCCCGCCGGGGACAGCCCCGTCTTACTGGGCGGCGGCGTGGGTGTCCCGCCGCTGTACCACCTTGCAAAACGGCTGCTTACCATGGGCAAGCAGGTGACGGTGATTCTGGGCTTTAACACCCAATCGGAAGTGTTCTATGAAGCCGAATTCCGGGCGCTGGGCTGCCGGGTGATCGTCACCACCGCCGACGGAAGCTATGGCGTCAAGGGCTTCGCCACCACGCCCCTGAACGATCTGAATTATTCCTATTTCTACACCTGCGGCCCGGAGCCGATGCTCAAGGCCGTGTATAAAGCCACCCGCACCTCCGGCCAAATGAGCTTCGAGGAGCGGATGGGCTGCGGCTTCGGCGCCTGCATGGGCTGCTCCTGCAAGACCCTCACGGGGTACAAGCGCATCTGCAAAGACGGCCCCGTCATGAAAAAGGAGGAGATTTTATGGGAAGCCTGAGCGTCAATCTCTGCGGCATCGAGCTGGACAACCCGGTCATCCCCGCCTCCGGCACCTTTGGCTACGGCTATGAGTTTGCCGAACTGTACGACATTAACTGCCTTGGCACCTTCTCCTTCAAGGGAACCACGAAAGAACCCCGTTTTGGAAATCCCACGCCCCGCATCGCCGAGTGTACCGGCGGCATGATCAACGCCGTGGGGCTGCAAAATCCCGGCGTGGACAAAGTCATATCCGAAGAACTCCCGAAGCTGAAACAGTGCTTCCGCAAGCCCGTCATGGCCAACGTCTCCGGCTTTTCCGTGGCGGATTACGCCTACACCTGCGAGCGGCTGGACAAAGAGGAACAGGTGGGCTGGCTGGAGGTCAACGTCAGCTGCCCCAACGTTCACGGCGGCGGCATGAGCTTCGGCACCTGCCCGGAAGCCGCCGCGGAGGTAACGGCGGCGGTGAAAAGGGTCACGAAAAAGCCCGTTATCGTCAAGCTCTCCCCCAACGTCACCGACATTGTGTCCATTGCCAAAGCCTGCGAGGACGCGGGAGCGGACGGCATCAGCCTGATCAACACAATGCTAGGTATGCGCATTGATCTGCGCACCCGCAAGCCGGTCATTGCCAACAAAATGGGCGGTTTTTCCGGCCCCGCCATCTTCCCGGTGGCGCTTCGCATGGTCTATCAGGTTGCGGGCGCAGTGAAAATCCCCGTGGTGGGCATGGGCGGCGTCAGCAGTGCCGAGGACGTGGTGGAGATGATGCTGGCAGGTGCTACCGCCGTAGAGGTGGGCGCGGCCAACCTCGTAAATCCCTACGCCTGCCGGGACATCATCCGGGAGCTTCCCGCCGTCATGGAAAAATACAAAATTGAGAACCTGAAAGACATTATTGGAGGTGCAAAGTAAATGGGTAAGGACGTCATTGTAGCCTGCGATTTTTCATCCGCCGAGGCGACCTTCGCTTTTCTTGACAAATTCACCGGCCGGAAGCCCTTCGTGAAGATCGGCATGGAGCTGTACTACGCGGAAGGCCCCGCCATCGTCCGGGAGATCAAAGCCCGGGGGCACAAGATTTTTCTGGACTTAAAGCTCCACGACATTCCCAACACCGTGAAAAAAGCCATGTCCGTCCTGCGGAATCTGGACGTGGACATCACCAACCTCCACGCCGCCGGTACCACCGCCATGATGAAGGCCGCGCTGGAAGGTCTGACCCGGGAGGACGGCACCCGTCCCCTGCTGATCGCCGTGACCCAGCTGACCTCCACCGATCAGGCGGCCATGGAGTCCGACCTGCTCATTCACGAACCCATTGACGAAGTGGTCATGCACTACGCCGAGACCGCGAAAAACGCGGGTCTGGACGGCGTGGTCTGCTCTCCTCTGGAAGCGGGGAAGGTGCATGAGCGCTGCGGTCAGCGCTTTCTCACCGTGACCCCCGGCGTCCGCTTCGCCGACGGAGACGTAGGCGACCAGAAGCGGGTGATGACCCCAGCCGCCGCCAAGGCCATCGGTTCGGACTACATCGTGGTCGGCCGTCCCATCACGGCCGCCGCCGACCCCGTGGCCGCTTATGAACGCTGCGTGGCAGAATTCTGCGACTGAAATAAGGAGGAAGCATTTTGGAAAGCTACAAAAGAGAATTCATTCAGTTTCTGGAGAAGGCCGGTGTACTGAAATTCGGCGATTTCACCGCCAAATCCGGCCGGAAAATCCCCTATTTCATCAACGCCGGGGAGATCAAAACCGGTAAGGAAATTGCGACTCTGGGCGAATTCTACGCCCGCGCCTACCGGGAAAAGCTGGGGCAGCGGAAGGCCGTCCTCTATGGCCCCGCCTACAAGGGCATTTCCATCGCCGTGTCCGCCGCCGTTGCCCTGAGTCGGGACGGGCTGGACGTTCCCTTCTTCTTCAATCGCAAGGAAGCCAAGGATCACGGCGAGGGCGGCGTGTTCGTGGGCTACGTCCCCAAGTCCGGTGAGGACGTGGTCATCGTGGAGGACGTCATCACCGCCGGGACTGCCATCCGGGAAAGCATGGCTATCTTAAGCCGTCTGGAGGGCGTCAGGGTCGCCGCCACATTTATTATGGTTGACCGCAAGGAGCGGGGCAAGGGCGAAAAGCTGGCCATGGAGGAAGTGGAAGAGGAATTTGGCTTCCCCGTCTACTCCGTGGTGGATGTGTATGACATCATCGCCTATCTGGAAGAAAATCCCGCCAACGCCGAAAATGTGGCGCGGATCAGAAATTATCTTGCCGTGAATGGAGCGAACGCATGAGAAGTCTGAACAGCATTCTGGATTTAGGCGTAGATGAGCTGGACGAACTGATCGCCACCGCCAAGGACATCATTGCCCACCCGGAAGCCTACTGGGACAGATGCGCCCACAAGAAGCTGGCGACGCTGTTCTTCGAGCCCTCCACCCGCACCCGCCTGAGCTTTGAGGCCGCGATGCTGGAGCTGGGCGGCAGCGTCATCGGCTTCAGCGAGGCCAGCTCTTCCTCCGCCTCCAAGGGCGAAAGCGTGGCGGACACCGCCAAAATTGTCAGCTGCTACGCAGACATCATCGCCATGCGCCACCCCAAAGAGGGCGCACCCTATGTGGCAAGTCAGGCGGCCTCTATCCCCGTCATCAACGCCGGAGACGGCGGTCACAATCACCCCACCCAGACCCTTGCCGACCTGCTGACCATTTCCCGGGAAATGGGGCGGCTGGATAACCTCACCATCGGTCTGTGCGGCGACCTGAAATACGGCCGGACTGTCCACTCCCTGATTGAGGCCATGAGCCGCTACAAAGGCATTCAATTTGTTCTGATTTCCCCGGAGGAATTGAAAATCCCCGGTTTTATTCGGTATAATGTTTTTGAAAACCAGGGAATCCCCTACACGGAAGTGTCCTCTCTGGAGGAAGCCATGCCCAAGCTTGACGTGCTGTACATGACCCGCATCCAGCGGGAGCGCTTCGACGACCCATGGGAATACGAGCGGCTCAAGGACAGCTACGTCCTCGATACCGAGAAAATGAAACTTACAAAAGGAAAAATGTGCGTCCTGCACCCCCTGCCCCGTGTCAATGAGATCAGCGTCAAGGTGGACGACGACCCGAGAGCCGCCTATTTCCGTCAGGCGCTGAACGGCAAGTACATGCGCATGGCGCTCATCCTGAAGCTTCTGGACGAAGCCGCCCGGAATCCCGCAAAAGAAGCCATCGACACGACCGGTTTGGAATACGACCGTGTCTGCCGCAATCCCAAGTGCATCACCCAGACCGAGCAGGAGCTGCCCCAGCTGTTCCGCTGCACCGACAAGGCCGCGGACATCCACAGGTGCGTCTACTGCGAGCAGAGAGCCTAATCTTTATCCCACAAAAAATGCAGAATGCCGTTGTTTCGGCATTCTGCATTTTTATTTATCCCTTATATCTCGGCTCGCAGGTCAAGTTGACGCCCAGACGCTTGAAGGTCTTTTCGTCCACCGGGGACAAGATCACCGAGGAATGTACCTCGCAGCCCCGCAGCTTGTCCAGCTGCTCCATGGCCAGTTCCGCCATGGGGTTGGTGGCGGCGCAGATGGACAGGGCGATCAGCGTCTCATCGGTGTGGAGACGGGGATTGCGGTTGCCTAAGTGGTCAACCTTCAGGTGCTGGATGGGGTCAAGCACCACCGGGGAAATCAGGTGCAGGCTGTCCCGCATACCCGCCAGCTTTTTCAGCGCGTTCAGCAGCAGCGCCGAGGACGCACCCAGAAGGTCGGAGGTCTTGCCGGTGACGATGGTACCGTCGGGCAGTTCCATGGCGGCGGCAGGCGCGCCGGTCTGCTCCGCCCGCTGCAGGGCAGGGGCGACCACCTTCCGTTCCGCCGGGGTCACACCGGCCTTTTTCATCAGCAACTCCAACTTGCGCACCGTTTCGTCGCTGCCTTTGCCCTGCTTCTGCTCGCACATGGCCACGTAGTATCTGCGGATGATCTCCTGTCGGGAGGCGAACCGGACGGCTTCGTCATCCACGATGCAGTTGCCCACCATATTCACGCCCATATCCGTGGGGGATTTGTAGGGGCAATGCCCCAGAATCTTCTCAAAAATCGCCACCAGCACAGGGAACGCTTCCACGTCCCGGTTGTAGTTGACGGTGGTGACCCCGTAGGCTTCCAGATGGAAGGGGTCGATCATGTTCACGTCGTTCAAGTCCGCCGTGGCGGCCTCGTAGGCAAGGTTCACCGGGTGGTTCAGCGGCACGTTCCAGATGGGGAAAGTCTCGAATTTGGCGTAGCCCGCCGTGTTGCCCCGGATATGCTCGTGATACAGCTGGCTCAGGCAGGTCGCCAGCTTTCCGCTGCCGGGGCCGGGGGCCGTGACCACCACCAGCGACCGGGTCGTCTCAATGTAGTCATTTTTCCCGAAGCCGTCGGGGCTGACGATGTAGCCGGTGTCGGAGGGGTAGCCCGGAATCTCAAAATGGTGATAGACCCGGATGCCCAGCCCTTCCAAGCGAGACTGGAACGCCTTTGCCAGCGCCTGTTCATGGAAGCGGGTCAGCACCACGCTGGAAACGTACAGGCCGAAGCCCCGGAAAATGTCGATCAGGCGAATGACGTCCCGGTCATAGGTGATGCCAAGATCGCCCCGAACCTTATTCTTTTCGATATCGTCGGCGTTGATGGCAATGACCATCTCCACCTGCTCCTTCAGCTGCAGCAGCATCCGCAGCTTGCTGTCCGGCTGGAAGCCCGGCAGAACGCGGGAAGCATGGTTGTCGTCATAGAGCTTGCCGCCGAATTCCAGATACAGCTTGCCGCCAAACTGGGCAATGCGCTCCCGGATGTGGGCGGACTGCATTTGCAGGTATTTATCGTTATCAAACGCCGCTTTTGTCATTTCCGTTGCCTCTTTCCCAAAAACTTTCCACCATTTTACCCTATCCGACGGGAAATAGCAAGGCCATTTCGCGGGAAAATCTTCTCTTTCGCGGGATTGCTTCTTGTTTCGGGAACGGCGCCGTGCTATAATGAACGCATCTATTTTTTCGGAGGTGTTTCCATGGAATTCAGCGTCAACCATCCGGTGCTTTACCTGCTTGCCGGAATTCTGATTGCCGTGGTTCTGGCTCAGTCGGTTTTCTTTCTTATTAAGGCTCTGCGCCGCAGCAAGGAAATCGGCATGGATCAGGCCAAAATCAAAAAAACCATCAAAACCGCCGCGCTGTTCACCATCGCCCCGGCCGTGTCCATCGTCATCAGCGTCATCACGCTAAGCAAAAGTCTGGGTATTCCCCTGCCCTGGCTGCGGCTTAGCGTAGTCGGCTCATTGAGCTATGAGGCCATCGCGGCATCCAACGCCGTCAGCGCCATGGGCTTAGAGCTTGGCAAAATCAGCGCCCTGACCGCCCAGCAATATGTCAACATCGCGTTGGTGATGACCCTGTCCATCATGGTGGGCATCTGGCTGGTGCCTGTCATCGGCAAGAAGCTGCTGCGGGGCATGACCGTTCTGGAAAACCGGGACGCCAAATGGGCGGATATTTTCCAGAATGCCATGTTTATCGGCATGATCTCCGCGTTTCTGGGCTATGTGTTCTGCGATTTCTCCCGCCTGTGGACGCCGGGGGATTACGCCGCCACCTCCGGACTTGTGCCGGTATGCGTCATGGCGGTATCCGCTGCGATCATGGTGGTCTGCGGGCTGCTCATGAAGAAATTCAAGTGGAGCTGGGTCAACGATTACGCGCTGCCCATTTCTCTGGTGCTGGGCATGGCTTCCGCCATTCCCCTCACCGCGTGGCTGGGTTAAGGAGGTGCCGATATGAAAAAGCAGCTTAGCTACATCGACTCCGTTCACCGCAGCGGCACCATCTGGAACATTTCCGTGATGATTTTGCTGCTGGCCTTCCCCCTGACGGTGGCCGCCCTGTTTGGCGCCGCCCCGGACTGGGGCGCGCTGGTGGTGGGTCTGATCGCCACCGCGCCCATGTATTGGGCGGTGGGCGTCATTGAGACAATTACCTTCGTTCCCATGCTGGGCGCGGGCGGCTCCTACCTCAGCTTTGTCACCGGCAACATCTCCAACCTGAAGCTTCCCTGCGCCATCAACGCTCTGGAGCAGAACAACGTCAGCGCCAATTCCGAGGAGGGCGAGGTCATCTCCACCATCGCCATTGCCACCTCCTCCATCGTCACCACCGTCATTATCATCATCGGCGTCATTCTCATCGTCCCTCTGACCCCCGTTCTGGAAGCGCCGGTGCTGGAACCGGCCTTTGCCCAGATGCTGCCCGCCCTGTTCGGCGGACTGGGCGTAGCCTTCGTCAGCCGGAATTGGAAGATCGCCGTCGCGCCGGTGGTGCTGATGCTGGTTCTGTTCATTTTCGTCCCCGCCCTGAACGCCGGTACCGTGGGCATTATGGTGCCTGTGAGCGTGCTGTTCACCATTGCCGTTTCCCGGCTGCTTTATAAGAGAGGAGTTCTGTAAACATGATCGGATATCTGATTCTCGCCGTTCTGGTTGCATTCATCGCCGTGGTCGCCATCCGCACCATCCGCTTCCGTCCCAAGCCCCAGCCCGAAGTCACCAAGGAAGAAACCGCCTTTGACCGGGACGCCGCCGTGGATTCCCTCGCCCAGCTGGTTCGTTGCAAGACCGTGTCCTACAACGACCATTCTCTGGAGGACGAGGGGGAATTTCAGAAGCTGATCTCTCTGCTGCCGACACTTTACCCCAACGTGTTCGGCACCTGCACCTTCCAGCAGCTTCCCGACCGGGCGCTGCTGCTGCGGTGGCCGGGCAAGCAGGAAGGCGACCCTGCCGTTATGATGGCGCACTATGACGTGGTGCCTGTCAACGAGGAAAAGTGGGACAAGCCTCCCTTCGCCGGGGTCATCGAGGACGGCATTCTCTGGGGCCGCGGCACGCTGGACACCAAGGTCACCTTCAACGGCGTTCTTTCCGCCGCCAATTACCTCATCGGTCAGGGCTTCCAGCCGGAAAAGGACATTTACTTTGCCTTCTCCGGCGGTGAGGAGATCAACGGTCAGGGTGCGCCCAACATCGTGGCGTATTTCACCGAGCACGGCATCCACCCCGCCATTGTGGTGGACGAGGGCGGCGCCGTGGTGGAGAATGTGTTCCCCGGCGTGAAGCAGCCCTGCGGTCTCATCGGCATTGCGGAAAAAGGTATGCTGAACGCCCAGTACCGTACCGTCTCCGCCGGCGGCCACGCCTCCGCCCCCAAGCCTCATACCCCGGTGGGCGTTCTGGCGGCGGCCTGCAAGCGGGTGGAGGATCATCCCTTCAAGGCCCACATCGACGGCCCCGCTGCCCAGATGTTCGACACGCTGGGACGGTATTCAACGCCATTGTACCGGGTGATTTTCGCCAACATGTGGTGCTTCGGCTGGATCATTGACACTCTCGGCAAAAAGAGCGGCGGTGAAATGAACGCGCTGGTGCGCACCACCGTGGCCTTTACCCAGATGGAGGGCAGTTCCGCCCGGAACGTAATTCCTCCCGAAGCAAAAATGGTGTCCAACATCCGCCTGAATCCCGCCGACAGCGTCGCTTCCGCGCTGGCGTATCTGGAAAAGGCCGTCAGCGACCCCGCCGTGGAGATCACGTCTCTGGAATCCTTCGAGCCAAGTCCCGTCTCCGAAACCGGATGCGACGCATGGGAGAAGGTCGCCTCTGCCGTGGCGAATACATGGCCGGGCTGCATCGTCTCGCCTTATCTGATGGTGCAGTGTTCCGATTCCCGGCACTACCGTGACCTGAGCAATCACGTCTACCGCTTCTCCGCCATGGACTTGACCGCCGAAGAACGTTCCACCATTCACGGCAACAATGAGCGCATCCGTCTGGAAACCGCTGCCAAGGCCGTAGAATTCTACATCCGCCTGATGCGTCAGTGCTGAAATCAAAAAAGATGTCCCCCACCCCGGAAAAATCCGGGTTGGGGGATTTGTCTTAGTCCAGCAGATATGCCAGGAAAGCGCCGCCCGTGATGGCGTACACCAGAATGGTGAAAGCCACAACGATCAGCGTCAGGATAAACTGGGCGATCGCCCAATTCTTCCGGGAGCGCTTCTCCGGGGAGCTGCTCACCGCCCAGACGATCAGGCAGATGAAGCCGACAATGGGAATTGCCGAGAGGATCAGGGTGCCGATCCAGGAACCGACAGACATGTCCGTGTCCTGCCGTGCGTAGGTATTGCCGTTGTAGTTGTCCATGTTATATTCCTCCTGCTTTCCAAATTTAGGGGATATAATGATTATAACACATATCTGTGAAAATGGGAATACTTTTTCGGCAAAATCTTTTCTGCAAATCGCCCCGCACACCGCAAAAAATCCCGGCAGCCGAGGCTGCCGGGATTTTTTTAGCTTAGCGTATTCTCGATTACCGGGCGTTGCGCTTCTTGTTGTAGAAGTACACACCGGCAATGGCGGCGCCGGAGACAACCATGAAGATCACGGGAATGAAGATCATATCACCGGTCTTGGGGTTGGTCTTATCGGCCTTCTCGTTGGTGGTGCTCTTGGCGTTGGCGTTGGTGATCATCACGTTGATGTGCACCTCGCTCTCCTTGCGCATCTCGTTGGTGTCCTCAATGGTGGTGTACTTCTGGGTGTCGTTGACAAAGTTGCCGACCCAGTTGCCCTTGGCCAGATACATGCCGTCATACTTGATGCCGTCGCTGGTCTTGGCGGTGTAGTAGTTCTTCACAACGGTCTTGACCTCATCCAGCGTGACCTTGCCGTCCAGAGCAATGCCCTCGGTGATGTTGATGGTCTTGGCGGGATCGTCGACCTTGTTGTCCTTGAAGATGTGCAGGTAAACCTTGTAGGGGAACTTGTTGTTGGTAGTGGTGGTGTCCTTCTCGAGGTAAGCGTAGAATTCTACGTTGCCCTTGATGACGAGCTTGGCAACCTGAGCGCTGGTGTAGAGGTCACCCTTGTTGTCAATCTTCCAGCCCTTGAAGGTGTAGCCGGTCTTGTTATCGGCCTTGCTCTGAGCGTCGGAAACCTTCTTGCTGTCAATGCTGCTGCCGCTGGTCACGTTGTAGGTGGAAACGGCCTTGCCATCAGTGCCGTAGAAGGTTACTCTGACAGTACCGGCCTCGGGGGTGCTGCCGCTCTTGGCCTTGACGGTAACAGTCAGGGTATCGCCGACATTGATCGTGGTGGACAGGGACAGGTTGTTGCCCTTTTCATTGCTCTTGGCGGTAACGAACTCGTAGGAATCCTTCCAAGTGTTCAGCCAGCGGTAGGTCAGAATGTCGCTGATGACAGCGGACTTGCCGTTGACAGGCTGGAAGTTGGTATCGCTGGAAATGGCGTTGCCCTTGTCGTCAACGATATAGGTGGTGATAACCTTGGCAGGCTCTTCAACCTTCTTAGTGTTGACATACAGCTTCAGGGAGTAGCCGTCGTCGATACCGGCATACTTGATGGTGACGTCGGTGGCCTCATTGTCGGAAGCGCCGGTCCACTTGACGAACTCCTTGTCGGAGTTGACCAGGCTCAGACCCAGCTCCTTGGTCAGCTTCACGCTGCCGTCAACAGGAACGGTGATCTCGCCCTTTCTTGCATAAGAACCGTCAACATAAATCTCAACAGGAACCTTCGCGTCAACGCGGGTATCCTCGACCTTCTTGTTGAGGTACAGGTTTACGTAGTAGCCATTCGCATTTGCCTTCTTCAGGTTGTCATAGCTGATGGGGCCGGTGGTCTCTTCGTCCTTCATGTTCGTCCACTTGACGAATTCCTTGTCGCCGTAAATCAGAGTCTCGGCCAGTTCCTTCGTCAGTTCCAGTTTCTGACCGGGCTTCACGGTAACATACTTGTCAGTGACATACTTTCCGTCAACGTAGGTCTTGACGGTCAGGGTTTCATCAGCTTCCGTAGCAGCGGCCTGGAAAGGAACCGCGCAGACCAGCAGCATAGCCACCAATACGAGGCTAAGCAGCTTCTTCATTGTGTTTTTCATAGTTTCTAACCTCCTAGAAAATTGGTTGTTTTAGAAATGCTGCCGGCTCTGGAACCTTTGGTGTCGCCAATCGGGGAGGCTTTCCGCCGCTTCCGCACCCGGCATCTCTTTCATGTCTGCATGATATCACATCCGTTCCCGGATGTCAATAGGAAAATTACAAAATGTAACAGAATTCTTTACACTTTATAACATTCTTAAACATTTGCCCTTATCTTAAGAAATTTCCTCCAAATTTTACCATAAAATTCGTTTTTTACCAGCTACGAAAAATGACAATCTCTGATTTCGATATCTTTTTTCTTTCAAAGGTTACAATTTTGTTGCAGCCGCCTGTGGCCTCCCGAAGCAGTCTCTGCCGCTCAGGGGGGGTGGAAAACCCCGGTGCCAGCATGGCACCGGGGTTTCCGCGAAAGGGTTTGGAAAGAAGAGAGGTAGAAAAGAGGATCTACGGAGTTGAAAGGGAGCGGCTCACGGCTTCCACAACCTTTCTGGTATTACCATACCTTTGGGTTTTGAACAGGCAATAACGGAAATGAAAATAAAAAGCGACGAAATTGTGAACAGTTTTTCTTCATGCCGGAATATCTCCCTGTTTTTGCGCCTATTCCTTCGGCAAACGGGGCCTGATCGCCGGATCTTCGGCGGTATAGATATAACCACGATGAGGTTCATCATTGGGTGAG
>OGZK01001018.1_pt1 | contig 27635 bp, 27 predicted proteins | sample 1576791 | NCBI WGS metagenome assembly OGZK01 (sample SAMEA3541556, study PRJEB24748) | human gut metagenome | biome: human gut; feature: human-associated habitat; material: faeces | place: China | collected 2012
AAAAATATATAGGTAACTACACCACACAAGAAATTTTTTACTGAATTATAACAAAAAATAAACTTTGTATAAAAAGTATTAAAAAGTAAATAATATTAATAAACTTTTTATACAAGGAGAAAATAAAATTGAAAAACATAAAAAAAGTATTAGCAATATCAGTAACAATCATATTGCTAATTATCTATTTATATACACTTTCAATACAATCAATACCAGACAACATAGTAATATTTGAAGGTGAAAAAATAAATTTAAAAACAATATTAGGACTAAAAGCAGATTTAACAGAAAAAGACCAAGTAATAGAAACATTATCAAGCAATCAAACAAAAACAATAGAAAACCCAGGAAAAAAAGTAGTAAAACTAAGTCTATTTGAAAACATATTTTTAAAAAATGTAAATGTAGACGTATTACCCAAAACGCAAGTTATACCAATAGGAAATATTGCTGGAATAAAACTATACACAAATGGAGTATTAGTAGTAGGAATGACAGAAATAGAAGGAATAGACAACAAAAAATATAAACCATATGAAAACACAGGAATACAAGAAGGAGACAGAATAATATCAATAAATAACACAAATATTGAAGATACAGAAGACTTAGTAAAAAGAGTAAATTCATCAAATGGAAATGTGATAAATATAAAATATGTCCATGAACAAAAAACATTAGAATGTTCAATAAAACCAGTAGAAACAGCACAAAAAGAATATAAATTAGGATTATGGGTACGAGATAGTGCTGCTGGTGTTGGAACAGTGACTTTTTATGATCCAGATTCAAAATCATTTGGAGCATTAGGACATGGAATAACAGATATCGATACTGAGCAATTAATAGATATAGCATCAGGAGAGTTTGTTACAACTAAAATATTAAATATAGTAAAAGGTGAAAGTGGAAATCCAGGAAGAATACAGGGAACAGTAGATAATCAAAAAAATATAGGAGTGATTTATAAAAATACTAAATTTGGAATTTATGGTAAAGTTGATAATGCTTCAAGTTTAAATATAGATATGTCAAAGAAGATGGATTTAGCATTAAGGGATGAAATAAAGACAGGAAAAGCAACTATTATGTGCAGTCTTGAAAATGGAAAAATAAATGAATATGAAATTGAAATAGAAAAAATATTTAAAGATAATAATTATGATAATAAGAGTATGTTAATAAAAGTTACTGATAAAGAATTATTAGAGAAAACTGGTGGAATAATACAACGGAATGAGTGGCTCTCCTATTATTCAAAATGGAAAATTTGTAGGTGCTATAACTCATGTACTTGTTAATAATCCAGAAGAGGGATATGCTGTTTTTGGAGATATTATGATTAAACAAATGAAAACAGTAGGAAATTAGCTTGAATATAATAAAAAAAATGTAAGAGCACATTGTGCTCTTTTTTCTTTTATTAAATATTTTTTGATTTCTAATCTAAAAGCATAGGACCAATTTGAGTAACAGTTCCAGCACCCAAAGTTAAAACTAAATCATTTTCTTTAACATTTTCTTTTAAATATGAAACACAATCATCAAAATCAGAAATATATTTAGCATCTTTACCCAGAGAAATGATTTTGTCAACTAAATCCTTAGAAGAAATATTATAAGTATTTGTTTCTCTTGCTGCATATATATCTAAAATAATAATATTATCAAAATTTAATAAAGCATTTGCAAAATCATCTAGAAGATTTTTTGTTCTGCTATAAGTATGTGGTTGGAAAACAACCCAAGACTTATTGTGTTTCTTATTTTCGACAGATTTATAAGTGGCAATTATTTCAGTAGGATGATGACCATAATCATCATAAATGCTAGCTCCATTAACTTTTCCCTTAAATTCAAATCTTCTATGTGCACCTGTAAATTTCTTTAATGCTGATTTTAAATCTTTCTTATCTATTCCATAATAATCAGATAAAGAAATACATGCTAATGCATTTAAAACATTATGAGCTCCTGGAACAGATAATTCGAATGTTTCAAAAAAAGTTCCATTTTTATATACATCAAATGAAGGGAATCCATCATTGTCAAATTTTATATTTTTAGCATAAAAATCAACGTCAGAATTATTTATTCCATATTTAAGAATTTTAGCATTTGTATATTGAGGCAAGTCCAAACAGTTTTTATCATCACCATTAATTACTAATAAACCATCATCAGGCAATAGTTTTACATATTTAACAAAAGCATATTTGATGTTTTCAAAAGTTTTAAAATAGTCAAGATGGTCATTATCAATATTTAAAATAATTTCAGCTTTTGGACTAAATTTTAAAAAGCTTTCAACATATTCACAAGCTTCAATAACAAAATGTTCACTATTACCAACTCTATAATTTCCATCAAGAGATTTTAAAAATGCACCAACTTGAATACTTGGATCTTTTAAAGCTTCTAAGAAACAAAGAGAAATCATAGAAGTTGTTGTTGTTTTGCCATGTGTGCCAGAAATGCAAATAGTATCTTTATAGCATCTAGTAAGCTCACCTAAAAAGTCAGCTCTTTCTATTGTTGGAATATTCAATCTTTTGGCTTCTAACATTTCAGGGTCATCTTGTTTAATTGCAGCTGAGTAAACTACAACATCAGATTTAGAAACATCTTCTAAATTATGACCTATTGTAACTTTTATTCCCATTGAATTTAGTTTATCAGTTGCTTCTGATTTTGCCCAGTCTGAACCTGTTACATTAAATCCCCAATTAGTAAGAATAGCTGCAATTCCACTCATGCTTACACCACCAATACCAATCATGTGTATGTTTTTGTATTTTTTAATATTTTCTATATTAGGCATTTTTATTTTCACTCCTCTAATTTTTTTATGGTTTTATTTGTATATTTTTACATATTTTTAACAGATAGATTATATAATTATATAGCACAAATTTCAAGTGTTTTTATAAAATTCACTTTATAAAATATATTTAAGAAATAAAATATTTAGTACAAATTTTTATGAAAATATATAAAAGTTGTAAAGTTGGGTAAAAAAATTATTAAAAATGTAAAAAAAAGAAGGAAAAAAATTTTTTGTGGAGAATAATAAGGTAAGTACATAAGAATAAACTAATATGTACAAAATAATAAAACTTAAGGAAGGACGGTGCACTAAAATGCAAATCACAGATGTACGTTTAAGAAAAGTAAATTCAGAGAACAGAATGAAAGCTGTTGCTTCTGTAACATTCGATAACGAATTCGCAGTACATGATATCAAAGTTATCGAAAGCCAAAACGGATTATTCATAGCTATGCCTAGCAGAAAAACTCCAAACGGAGAATTCAGAGATATAGCACATCCAATCAATGCTGAAACAAGAGAGAAAATTCAAAAAGCTATATTAGAAGCTTATGAAGCTCCAGAAACAGAGGAATCAGCAGAATAATATAGAAAAGAGATTATGAAGATTAAATCTTCGAATCTCTTTTATTTTTTTTATATAAAATTAAACAAAAATATTAAAATTAAAGTAAAAGTAATTTTTCTAAAATTTGAACAGCATTAGAAGCAGCACCTTTACGTAAGTTATCAGAAACAACCCATAAATTAAGACCAAAAGGAACACTAAAATCACGTCTAATTCTACCAACAAAAACATCATCATAGCCATCTGACTTTGTAGCCAATGGATAATAATTTTTATCTATATCATCAACAAGAACTATACCAGGAGAATTTTGCAACAGCATTTTAACATCATAAATATCAAAATTTGTTTTAAATTCTACATTTATACTTTCACTATGGCAATTTTTAACAGGAACCCTAACACAAGTTGCGGTAATTGGAAGTAAGGGTTTATTTAATATTTTCCTAGTTTCATTAATCATTTTGTACTCTTCTTTTGTATAACCGTCAGATTCAAACACATCAATATGAGGTATACAGTTATTGAAAATTGGATATGGAAATTTGTTAGGAGTGATACCTTTAATTCCATTTTCTAAGTCTTCAATTCCAGCTTTACCAGCACCTGAAACCGCTTGATAAGTTGAATATACTATTCTTTTTATTTTGTATCTATCATCTAATGGCTTTAAAGCAACAATTGCTTGAATTGTTGAACAGTTTGGATTTGCAATAATACCTTTATTTTCTGAAATTTTTTCAGGATTAACTTCTGGCACAACTAATGGAACATCTTTATTCATTCTATAAACACTACTATTATCTATTATGGTACAACCTGATTCAACAGCGAGTGGAATAAATTTCTTAGATACATTTCCACCAGCACAGAAAATAGCATAATCAAATTTGAATTTGAAAGTATTTTCTGTTAATTCTTGAATTATATAATTTTGCCCTAAAAACTGTATTTTACTTCCAGCAGATTTTTTTGAAGCAAATAGAAAATATGTACAGTTTTTGAAGTTTTTTTCTTCTAAAACTTTTAATACAGTTCGGCCAACTAATCCTGTTGAGCCTACTATTGCAATTTTATAATTTGTTTTCAATTTTATTACCTCCACAATATTTTTTTATTTAATATATTAGTGAAGCATAGAAAATGTGACAACAGAAAAAGCCGTAAAGTACGGCTTTCTCTGCGTTAATTATTAAATTGGTTCTTCATCATGGTCTTTAAGAAGATAAGGATCTGTAACTTTTGTTACATCAAATGTGTAATACAATTCAACCCATAACTTATCATCAATCAATAATTTAACTGGTTCAAAAGTAAAAGATTTAGAACTAATTGTTAAATATTTTTCATGCACATATAAAATATAGTCTTTATGGCATAAATGATTTCTACTGTTGATGACAATGGATTGTAAAGCAGAATTAATATAAGGCAAATGTGCATCAGGCTTAATAACGACGTTTAGCCATTTATGCTTTACAAATTTCCGCTTAGCTTTTTTAATAATTTCTTTTTCTGTTTGGTTCATAAAAAACCTCCTATAAATACAAATTTTTTTAAACATATATATTATAACAAAAATTAAGAAAAATTGCAAAAAAAGTTGCATAATTTTGACAATAATAGTATAATAGATTATGTGAGATAATAAAAATATAATAAAAGAAAAAAGAGAGGTAGAAAAATGGATTATATTTATATACTAAGAGAAGCATTAGTATGGATAATAACAATATTCTGGATATACCAAATATTAGTAAGTATATGTTCATTAGTAAAATTAAAAGACAAACCATTAAAAGTAAACAAAAATCACAAATTTATGGCAATAATACCAGCGCACAATGAAGAAACGGTAGTTGGTAACTTAATAGAAAGTTTAAAAAATCAAGACTATGATAAAGAAGATTATGATATATATGTAATTGCAGATAACTGTACAGACAGAACAGCAAGAATAGCAAGAGAAGCAGGTGCAATAGTATATGAGAGATATGATGAAACTAAAAAAACAAAAGGATATGCACTAGACTGGTTCTTACAACAAAAAATAAAAGAAGATGCACCATATGACGCAATATGCATATTTGATGCAGATAACATAGTAGATAAAAACTTCTTAAAAGCAATGAACAAAAAACTATGCCAAGGAGAAGAAGTAGTTCAAGGATATAGAGATATAAAAAACCCAACAGACAACTGGATAACATCAGGATATGCACTATTTTATTGGACAATGCATAAATTCTACCACTTAGCAAGATATAATCTAGGATTATCACCATTACTAAATGGAACAGGATTTATGGTAAGCTTTGACATCATAAAGGAAAATGGTGGATGGAAAACAGTAACACTAACAGAAGACATTGAATTTTCATTACAAAGAATCCTAAAAGGAAAAAGATTAGGCTGGTCAACAGAAGCAATAGTATATGATGAACAACCAACAGGATTTGCACAAAGCTGGTCACAAAGAAGTAGATGGACAGTTGGACATATGCAATGTATGAAAGAATATACAAGCAAATTAGCAGAAGCTGTAAAAGAAAATAAAACAATGATGAATTTTGATGGTTTCTTATATATAATAGGAAGTATACCTATGTTTATATTAACACTAATATTACTAGTATCAAACTTTGTATTATACGCAATGGATGGAATGACACAAACTGAATTAGTACTAAATATATTAAAATACTTAGTACCAACATTTGTATTACCATCACTTACAGCAGCATTTGTAATGTGGCTAGATGGTAAGCCAATAAAACCAATGATAAAAGGATTATTTACATATCCATTATTCATGGGTTCATGGTTATTAATAAATTTTAAATGCTTATTTAAAAGAGAAACAAACTGGGAGAAAATTACTCATAATAGAAGCATAAAAATAGATGATGTAAGTGAAAAAGTAGAAGAAATAGAAAAAATTTAGAAAAAGCTTGCATTTATGCTAAAAATTGGGTATAATATAGATATCAACATACGAGACAGTAAAGAGTGGGAACAAATCCCACTCTTTACTTTTGAAAATAAAGGAGGTAAAAAGTGGCAAGTATAGAAGAAAAAGTAACAAATTTAGTCGAACCAATAATCGAAAAAATAGGCTATGAACTATATGACGTAGAATATGCAAAAGAAGGAAAGAACTACTTTTTAAGAATATTTATAGACAGTGAAAAAGGAATAGACTTAAATGACTGTGAAAAAGTAAATGATGCAATAACAGACATTTTAGACACAGAAAATTATATCAAAGACCAATACTTTTTAGAAATATCATCACCAGGAATTGAAAGAGTATTAAGAAAAGATAAACATTTAGAAAAAAATATTGGAACAGATATCAATGTAAAATTATTCAAAAAAGATGAAAATGGGAAAAAAGAATATTTAGGAAAATTAAAAGAATATAACCAAAACGAAATTGTTATAGAACAAGAAGAAAAAGAAATAAAAATAGAAAGAAAAAATATATCACAAATAAAAACAGTTTATAACTGGTAATATAAAGGGAGGAATAAAAAATGAAAGCTATTGATAACAAAGAGTTAATATTAGCATTAGAAGAATTAGAAAAAGAGAAAGGAATAAAAAAGGAATATGTACTAGAATCAATAGAAACAGCATTAGTTACAGCATATAAAAGAAACTTTGATGCACTAGAAAATGTAAAAGTTGACATAGACCATCAAACAGGAGCAACACATATTTATTCTGTAAAAGAAATTGTTGAAAATGCAAATGATGAAGTTACAGAAATCAGTTTAGAAGAAGCTCACAAAATAAACAAGAATTTAACATATGGTGATACTGTTGACATTGAAATAGTACCAAAGGATTTCGGAAGAATTGCTGCTCAAACAGCAAAACAAGTTATTGTTCAAAAATTAAGAGAAGTTGAAAGAGATTTAATATTTGACGAATATACACAAAAAAAAGGTGAGATTGTTTCTGGAATTATCCAAAAAGCAGACAAAAATATAGTTGTTGTTGATTTAGGAAGAATTGAAGGAATTATGCTTGCAAAAGAACAAGTACCAACAGAAAAATATAGAGTTAATGATAAAATAAAAGCTTACATAGTTGATGTTGAAAGAGGATTAAAAGGTGCACCACAAGTAATGATTTCAAGAAGCCATCCAGACTTTGTAAGAAAATTATTAGAATTTGAAATACCAGAAATATATGAAGGTGTAATAGAAATAAAAAGTGTATCAAGAGATGCAGGTTCAAGAAGCAAAGTTGCAGTATATTCACCAGACCCTAATATAGACCCAGTTGGTTCATGTGTAGGAGCAAAAGGTGTAAGAATTCAAAATGTTATAAATGAATTAAATGGTGAAAAAATAGATGTAATTGAATGGGATGCAGATCCAAGTATATACATTGCATCAGCATTATTACCAGCACAAATTTTAGCTGTTGATATAAAAGAAGATGAAAGATTTGCAGAAGTTATAGTACCAGATGATCAATTATCATTAGCAATTGGTAAAGCTGGTCAAAATGCTAGATTAGCTGCAAAACTAACAAATTGGAAAATAGATATAAAATCAGAATCTCAATTTAGACAAATACTTCAAGAACAACAAAATCAAGCAAAAAATGAAGAAGTACAAGAAGATGAAAGTGTCAATGTTGAAAACGAAGTAAATGATACAGTTGAAAATAGTGAAGAAAACTAATAATAAATACAATTTAGGCATAAATTAAAAGGAAGGTGTATGTTATGAAAAAACAGCCACAAAGAACATGCATGGGATGTAACCAGAAAAAAGACAAAAAAGAATTAATAAGAATAGTAAAAAATAAAAACAATGAAATATCAATTGATAGAACAGGAAAAAAAGAGGGACGCGGAGCATATATCTGTGATGATGTGAATTGTTTAGATAAACTAATCAAAAGTAAAAGACTAGAAAGAGTTTTTGAAATGTCAATTTCAAATGAAATATATGAAAGTTTAAGAGGTGTAATTATTGATAAATAATAATATATTAGGATTGATTGGACTAGCAATGAAAGCTGGGAAAATAGCATTTGGAGCAGATAGTGTAGAAGAAAGTATATTAAAAAGAAAAGTGAAACTAGTAATAGTTTCAGAAGAAAGTTCAGAGAGAACAAAAAGCAAATTTATAAAACTATGTCAAAATTACAATATACCTATAATTATTGATGGAAATATTGATGATTTAAGTAAAACAATAGGAAAAAGTAATAAAGCTGTAATTGGTATAAAAGACATAAATTTTGCAAATTCAATTCAAAAAAAATACGATGGGGGTGATATTATTGGGTAAGATAAAAATTTATGAAATAGCAAAAAAGCTAGGCTTAACCAGTAAAGAAGTATTAGAAATGGCACAAAAATTAAATATAGAAGCAAAAAGCCATATGAGCGGTGTAGAAGAAGATGAAGCTAAAAAAATAGAAAACAATCTATCAAAAAAAGGTGAACAAACTGCAAAACGATCAAATTTAAAACAACCAACAACACCAAAAAAAGAAGAAAAAGCACCAGTTATCATAAGAAGAGAAGTTATTATAAATGATGAAGAAAATAAAAAAAATAATAAAGAAAAACAAGAAAACAAAAACAATAATATAGGAATTGTTGAAAGAAAACAAAACAAAGATTTTAATATTGTTTATAGAAACAAACCTAATAAGCCTAAAACTGTTAACGAACTATTTGGACTTAACAAACCAGAAACAAAAAAAGAAGAAGTAAAAAAAGAAGAGATAAAACAAGAAGTTATCAAAAATGAAACTGTAAAAGAACAAGTTAAACAAGAAGAAACAGTTAAACAAGAAGAAACAGTCAAAAAAGAAGAAATAAAAAGACAAGGGGATAGTAATTTAGTAATGCAATCAAAAGTAGCAGAAAAAAGAAATTCAACAATAGAAAATAAAACAAATAATAAAAATTTCAATAATTCAGAAAGAACAAATAATTTTAATAATAAAAGTAATTTTGGAAATAGAAATAATATAAGAAACAACCAAAATAACAATAATAGAAGTAATCCAAACAATAGAAATAGCTTTAATAATAGAAACAACACAGATAACAGAAATGGAAACACAGACAACAGAAGTAATAACAGATTTGGTAATAGAAACGGAGAATTCAATAATAACTCTAATGGAAATAATTTCAGAAAAAATAACGGAAACTTTAATAATAAAAACAATTATGGTGGAAATAATTATAATAATAGAAGACCATTAGATGAAAAAGGAATCGAAAAAAATATTAAAAATATAATGGCAGTAGATACTGTTGAAAAAGAAGTTGTTAGAGATTATAGCAAAAACATTGATAAACAAAAAATTAATAACAAATTTGATGATAATAAAAATAAAAAATCAAAATCAAGAAGAAATGAAAACAGTTTTGACGAAGGAAAACTAAAATCATTAAAACAAACAAGCAAATTATCAAATATGTTTGAAGAACAAGATGGCGGAATGCTAGATTACTATGATTTAACAACACAAAGAGGAAGAAAAGGCAAGAAAAAACAAGCTAAAAATGAAGAAAGAAATAAACAAAAAATATTTGAATTAACAGAAATAGAAATACCAGATTCAATATCAGTAAAAGATTTAGCAGCAGAAATGAAAAAAACAACAGCAGAAGTAATTAAGAAATTACTTGGATATGGAATAATGGCTACAATCAATCAAGAATTAGATTTTGATACAGCATTTTTAGTAGCAGGAGAATTTGGAATTACAGCTAAAAAGAAAGAAACTATAACAGATGAAGACATTTTATTTGATGATTCAGAAGACAAAGATGAAGAACTAGAAGTAAGACCACCAGTAGTTGTTGTTATGGGACACGTAGACCATGGTAAAACATCATTATTAGACACAATTAGAAAAACAAATGTAATAGGTGGAGAAGCAGGTGGAATTACACAAGCAATTGGTGCATATAAAGTAAAAGTAAATGGTAGAGAAATTACTTTCTTAGATACACCAGGACATGAAGCATTTACAGCAATGAGAGCCAGAGGTGCTCAAATAACAGATATAGCAATATTAGTAGTTGCTGCAAATGATGGTATAATGCCACAAACAGTTGAGGCTATAAACCATGCAAAATCAGCAGGAATACCAATTATAGTTGCAATAAACAAAATAGATTTACCAGATGCAAATGTTGACAAAGTAAAACAAGAATTAATGAATTATGAATTAGTACCAGAAGAATGGGGTGGAGACACAATATGTGTACCAATCTCTGCTAAAAACAACATAAACATTGACCAATTATTAGAAATGGTATTATTAGAAGCTGATGTGTTAGAATTAAAGGCAAATCCAAATAAACAATCAAAAGGTGTTGTTATAGAAGCAAGACTTGATAAAAACAAAGGTGCAATCGCAACAATGTTAGTACAAAGAGGTACATTAGATGTTGGAGATACAATAATTGTTGGTTCATCAATTGGTAGAATAAGAGCAATGACAAACGAAAATGGTAAAAAAGTAAAATCAGCTGGACCATCAACACCAGTAGAAATAATGGGATTAACAGAAGTACCAGAAGCAGGTGATACATTCTATGAAGTAAAAGATGAAAAAACTGCTAAACATTTAATTGAAAAGAGAAAACGTGAAGCAAGAGAAAAAGCATATGGAGCAACAACAAAAGTTACATTAGATAATTTATTTGAACAGATGGAAGAAGGAAACTTAAAGAACTTGAACTTGATTGTAAAAGCAGATGTACAAGGATCAGTAGAAGCGGTTAAACAATCAATGGAAAAACTACAAAATGAAGAAGTAAGAGTAAAAGTAATCCATGCAGCGCCAGGAGCTGTAAATGAATCAGATGTAACACTTGCAAAAGTATCAAACGCAATAATCATTGCATTTAATGTTAGACCAATACCAGCAGCAAAAGAAATGGCAGAAAAAGAAGAAGTACAAATAAAACAATATTCTGTAATTTATCAAGCAATAGAAGAAGTAGAAGCTGCTATGAAGGGAATGTTAGCACCAAAATATGAAGAAAAAGTAATAGGAAATGCAGAAGTAAGACAAACATTTAGAATTTCAAATGTTGGAACAATTGCAGGTGCTTATGTTTTAACTGGTAAAGTTGAAAGAAATGCAGGAGTTAGAGTTATAAGAGATAATGTTGTAATTCACGAAGGAAAATTAGCTACATTGAAGAGATTTAAAGATGATGCAAAAGAAGTATCAAAAGGATTCGAATGTGGTATCCAAATTGAAAATTACAATGATATCAAAGAAGGAGACGTCATTGAAGTGTATGTAATGGAAGAAATAAAAAGATAAAGCAAAATGAATTTATTTAAAAAATATGAATGGAAGTGAAGAAATGCCTAATAAAAACAATAACAGAATGGGACGTATTGACGAAGAATACAGAAAAGAATTAAGTCAAATTATTGGATTTGAATTAAAAAATTCAAGTATTACAGGAATGATAAGTGTTACAAAAGTAAAAGTAACACCAGATTTAAAATATGCAAAAGTATATGTAAGTATTTTTAATTCAAAAAATATAAAAGAAACAATGGAAGGACTTAAAAAATCATCAGGATTTATAAGAACAGAATTGGCAAAAAGAATAAATTTAAGAAACACACCAGAATTAATCTTTGAAATAGATGATTCAATGGAATATGGAGCAAAAATAGATTCAATATTAAAAGAAATTTTACCAGACAAAACAAAAAATATTGAATAAGGTGTTTCAAGGTTTGATATCTAAAATTTAAAAGAATTTTAGATAGAGATGAACGGAAGGAGACAAATATATGACTTTAGATAATATATTAGAAGAAATAAAAAAAGCTGAAACAATAGTAATAATGGCACATGAAACACCAGATGGAGACGCAATTGGAAGCTGCTTAGCAATGAAAGTAGCATTAAAACAATTAGGAAAAAATGCTGATGTAATAATAAGAGAAGTTCCAAAAATATTCGATTTCCTACCAGGAAGAGAAGAAATAAAGACAGACTCAGAGATAAAAAGATATGACTTAGCAATAAGTTTAGACTGTGCAGACTTCAAAAGACTAGTAGGAAATGAATATTTTGAAAAAGCAAAACAAACAATAGTAATAGACCATCACGGCAGTAACAAAATGTATGGAGACATCAATTTTGTAAATCCAGTAGCACCAGCATGTTGTCAAATACTAATAGGAATGTTTCAATATTTTAATATAAACATAGATAAAGAACTAGGAACATGTATATTAACAGGAATTATAACAGACACAGGAGGATTCAGATATTCAGGAGTAACACCAGAAACATTTGAATTCACAGCAGAATTATTAGAAAAAGGTGTAAATGTTTCAGATATTTATAAAAGAGTATTAGAAACAAAAACAAAAGCAAACTTTGAATTAATGAGAAGAACAATAGATAGAATGGAATTCTTAGAAGATGGAAAAGTTACTTTTACATATATAACAAGTAAAGATTTAAAAGAAGTGGATGCAAAAATAGGAGACCACGAAGGTCTAGTAGAAATAGGCAGAGATGTTGAAGGAGTGGAAGTATCTGTATTTATAAGACAAAAAGATGAAGAAGAAAATACATATAAAATATCTATGCGTTCAAATGACTATGTAAATGTCTCTGATGTATGTATGATGTTCGGCGGTGGAGGACATGAAAAAGCAGCAGGTGCTGTTATTCAAGGAGACATTGAACAAGTAAAACAAAAAATAATGAAAGAAATAAAGAAAGGTTTAAAATAAAAAATATCTCAAAACTAATCTAGCAACATAAAAAAGATTAAAGCGGGATTGGGGGAAGGTCTTCAATCTCGCTTTTTTACAAACTATATCTATTAGGAGAAATTTATGGATGGAATAATAATTATAAACAAAACAAAAGGATGTACATCACATGACGTAGTTTACAAAATAAAAAAGATGTTAAATAAAAAAGTAGGACACACAGGAACACTAGACCCAATGGCAGAAGGTGTATTACCAATTCTAATAGGAAAAGGAACACAATTATCAAAATATCTAATAAACCATGATAAAAAATATATAGTTGAATTACAATTAGGAATTAAAACAGACACAGCAGACAGTGAAGGAAAAATAATAGAAGAGAAAACAGTAAATAAAACAAAACTATCAAAAGAAAATATAACAAATGTATTACAAACATTTATAGGAAAACAAGAACAAATCCCTCCAATATATTCAGCTATAAAAGTTAATGGAAAAAAATTATATGAATATGCTAGAAAAGGACAAGAAGTTGAATTAAAACCAAGACAAATAGAAATTTACGATATAAAACTAATAGATTATTCAATGGATGAAAAACAAATCAAGTTTGAAGTGTTCTGTGGAAAGGGAACTTATATAAGAAGTTTATGTGAAGATATAGCTACAAAGTTTGAAACAGTTGGATATATGAAGTCTCTTAAAAGGACACAAGTTGGAAATTTTAAAATAGATAACAGTATAACAATAGAAGAACTAAAAAATCTTATAGAAAATAATGAAAATATTGATATTGATGATATCTTGAAGAACAAAATAATAACAGTAGAAGAGATATTTAAAAAATTTCAATCTATAAATCTTGACGAGAAAAAATTAGAAATGTTTTTAAATGGTGTTATGCTAACACAAAATTTAGATGAAGGCGTATATAAAATATATAATAAAAATAGTGAATTTATAGGAACAGGCACTATAAAAAATAAATTGTTAAAAAGAGATATTATATTATAAAGTATGTCCAAAAATATCTCATAAAAATTAAAACACATCATATACTTTAACAAAAGATATGGTGTGTTTTTATGTTATTGAAATAAATTAAAATTATTATCAACTAACAAAAAGTACGGAATGGAGGAAAAATGGTTTATATAGAAAAAAATGACAAGCCTAATTTTATAGAAAAAATATTAAATTTAATAAGAGTTAAAGAAAACACAATAATATTACCTATAAATGAAAAAATGACAGAAAAAAAGATAGAAAAGCTAGCTATGAAAACTTATAAAAAAATAACAAAAATTTCAAACAGCAAAAAAATCGTATTGAGCAAAGAAATGAAAGAAGAAGAAAAATACATAAATTATTTAAATACATATGGAATGGAAATTTCAGAGGGAAGATGGTTATTTGAAATTTTATTAACAGATATTGTTAAATACATAACAGAAAAACAAAAAATTGAAAAGGCAAATATATCAATACTTATAAATGATTTAACAGATATTGAATTTAATAATATAAAAATTCTTGCTCAAAAGTATAACATGATTAACATAGTTACTAATCATATTGAAAAATTTAGAAAGTTGGAAAATCAGCTAAAAGAAGAAGGCATAATAATAACAATAACAAATAACAAAAAGAAAAGTTTGATGAAATCTAATATAATAGTCAATGTTGATTTTCCGAAAGAACTGCTTAATAAGTATAGTTTGAATGAAAATGCTTGTATTATCAATTTAAAGAAAATAGTAAAAATTACTCAAAAAAGGTTTAATGGACTTACTGTAAATGATTATGAGATTGTTTTTAGAAATGATGTGTGTAATGAGAAATTTTTTAATGGAAAATATGAAATTAAAGACTTATATGAAGCTGGAATGTATAAAAAGAGTCCTTTTATTGAGTTGCGAGAAAAGATAAAAAAAGATGGAGTTAAAATTAATAAATTATTCTTGAATAATGGAGAATTATAGTTACTAGATAATAGTTTTGAGGTATTGCACTTTTGAATTTCACTGTGCCTCTAAGGGCATATGTTATTTATAACTATGTACGTTTGATTGGAGTAAAAAAAATAGAAAAACTTAAATAAAAAACTGAGGAATGCTCACGGGAAACTGTATATATGTATATTGTTTGATAATTTTTTCGGCTTCAATACACAACATAAGAATTTCTAAAAAAATCAATGGCACCCTTCCACTTTGTGAACTCTTTCCATTGATTTTTTAAGAAATTCTAATATTGTTTCAATCGCATTCAAAAATTCTAAAACAATATACATATATACAGTTTGGCCAGAGTGAGAGAGGCTCAGTTTTTAATTTTAGATTTTCTTTTTGAACGTAATGAACAGTACATACTTATAAATAATATATACCCTTAGAGGCACAGCAAAATTCAGAAGTGCTGTACCCCAAAACTGTTATCTAGTAACAACAACAATTTACAGTTAAATATGAATAATAAATTAATCTCCTAAATTGATTCCTACACTTCTTGCTGTTTTAACCAAATCATCATCCATAGTAACCTTTCTTTGATTACTAACAGATGTATTTCCAGAAACAGCTCCAATCTCCTTATTTTGACCAACAACATCTTCCAAAGAGGCATAATCAACTTTTCCATTTTTAATAACAACTAAATTCCCAAATTTTTCTTCCATAGCCATTCTCATTGCAGCAGTACCATACTTAGTTGATAAAACTCTATCAAATGCAGTAGGTGTTCCACCTCTTTGCATATAGCCAAGTGTAGTATTTCTAGCTTCTAATCCTGTAAGTTCTTGTAATTGTTTTGCAACCTTTTCACCAACTCCACCAAGCTTTGTATTATCAACACCTTTACCATTATCTCTCACATTCTCAACAGTAATTTCACCATCTTTTGGCTTTGCACCTTCTGCAACAACAACAATATCGAAATTTTTGCCTCTTTTTTGTCTATTTCTAATTTTTTCTGCTACTTTATTTATGTCATAAGGTATTTCTGGAATCAATGCAACATCTGCCCCACCAGCTATTGCTGATTCTAATGCTATCCATCCAGCATATCTTCCCATAACTTCTAATACCATTATTCTATGATGTGTTTCACCTGTTGTATGAAGCCTGTCTATTGCTTCCATAGCAACAGATACAGCTGTATTATATCCAAATGTAATATCTGTACATGCAACATCATTATCAATTGTTTTTGGAACTCCAATAACATTCACACCTTTTGTTGCAAAATCTCTTGCTGATTTTTGAGTTCCATCTCCACCTAGTGTAAATATACAATCAAATTCATCTTTTTTAATATTTTCAACACATACATCTGATAAATCTTTATATTCAACCGTGCCATCTTCATTTGTCACTTTATAATTAAATACATTTGCATTTGTTGAAGAACCAATTATAGAACCACCCTTTTGAAGTATTCCTTCTGCATTTCCATTTTCAGCTGTACTTAATCTTTCATATTCGTTTTTTAATAATCCATTATATCCATCTATAAATCCATAGCATTCTACATTATTATTTTCTGCCGTTTTTACAATACCTCTTATTACAGCATTAAAACCTGCTACATCTCCTCCATTTGCTAATATTGCTACTTTTTTAATCATTTTTTCTTCCTCCATTCAATTTATTTATTAAAAATTAATGTACTTTATCCTAAAAGACTTTTGATTTCTTCATCTGATTTAAGTTCTTTTGTCAAAAATTGAAAAGCTCTTTTATCTTGTTTTACAGCAATTTCTGCAATTTCTTTATCATTTCTTAATCTATAACTTGCAAATTTTACAATTAATCCTTTATTAGAAACAGCCGCTTTTACAATGTCCTTATCATCTCTCAATTTTTCACTTGCAAAATAAAGAGTTTGTCCATATGTTTGTACACTTGCCATTATTACATCCTTATCTGCTCGTAATTTATCAGAAGCATAACAAGCTGTCCATGGTGCTCCTTTTATTGCCAGTAGCATTAAATCTTTATTATCTTTCAAACGATCAGAAACAAATTCCATTGCTTCACCATCTTGTTCAAGAGCTGTTTTTACAATCTCTTCATCATCATGAAATTCTGGTGCAGCAAATTCTAATAATTTTCCTTTTCCTTTTACTGCATTTAATACATATTCTCTATTATTACAATTTTTTCTCATTTCTGTAACATCTGGATCTTCCATTTTTTATTATTTTCACCTCTATTTTTATTCAATGTTCTTTTTTACATCAATATTTTCAAATGATGTGTTCCCAAAAGAACATTTTGCTATTAACGCTTTTATTTTTATACCTTGTTCTGAAAACATTTTTTCATGTTCTGTTTCTATATTATTTTCAAAAATTGGTTCTTTATGCAAATCATATGTTTTTGCTATTATTTCAAACCCACTTTCTTCAAAATAAGTTAAGCTTGAATTAAATAAATCGTCATCATCTGTTTTAAAATAAATTTCTCCATTTTCTGATAAAAATTGTTTATATTTTTCTAATTGTCTAGTGTGTGTAAGTCTCTTTTTTCTGTGTTTTCCTTTTGGCCATGGATTGCAAAAATTTATATATATTCTTTGTATATTGTCTGTTTTATCTAATATCATTAGTATTCTTTCTATGTCAAATCTTGTGAGTAATACATTGTCTGGTTCTATGTTTTTTTCTTTATATATTTGTTCTACATTTCTTTTTGCTAGTCCTAACATTGCATCAACTAAGTCTATTGCTATGTAATTTATGTTTAAATTACTTGATGCTAAGTTTGATATGAATTGTCCTTTTCCACATCCTAGTTCCAAATGTATTGGTTTGTTAGGGTTCTTAAATTGTTCTTTCCATTTTCCTTTTAGTTCTTCTGGATTGTCTATGTAGAACTTACTGGCTTCTAATTCTGGTCTTGCCCATTTTTTGTATCTTATTCTCATTTTTGTGTTCCTTTCGTTTGTTTTTATATTGTTTATTACTTTTAATGTTTATTGAATTATATACATATTTTTTGAAATTGTAAAGTAATTTTTGATTTTTTACTATTATAAAAATATAAGGAATATTCATGGTTAAAAAGTATATGTTAAGCCAAAATCTTTGTATTTTTTTCAAAAACATGTTACAATATATTTCATAAAAAGAAATCCAAATTTATCAAAAGGAGTATCACAAAAAATGAATTTAGAATACCAAATAGAAGATGAAAATAAAACAATAAATAACATATTACAAAACGAATTAAAAATCTCATCTAGACTACTATACAAATTAATAAACATGCAAAAAATATATATAAACAATAATCCTTATGACACACGAAAAAAAGCTCATAAACAAGATGTTTTAACAATTGACTTTGATTATGAAGAAGACAATTCAAATATTCTACCTACAAAAATGGACTTAGACATAATTTTTGAAGATGAGTGGTTATTAATAATTAATAAACCGGCCGGAATTGCAATACATCCATCAATATTGCACTATTCTGATTCACTATGTAATGGTATAAGATTTTACTTTGATAAAATTGGATTAAAGAAAAAAATAAGACCTGTAAATAGGCTTGATTTAAATACTTCTGGATTAGTAATTTTTGCAAAATGTGAATATATTCAAGAATGTCTAATAAATGAAATGAAAACTAATGAATTTAAAAAAGAATATTTAGCCATATGTGAGGGATCTTTTGGTGAAAAATCTGGTACAATAAATTTGCCAATTGCTAGGAAAGAAAATAGCATTATTGAAAGATGTATTTCAGATAATGGACAACCATCTATTACCCATTTTGAAGTTTTAAAAAATTTAAAAGAATTTTCTTTGGTTAAATGTACTTTGGAAACTGGTAGAACTCACCAAATTAGAGTACATATGTCTGCTATTGGTCACCCTTTAATTGGTGATAGCTTATATGGCTCTGCTTCTAGCTTAATCAGTAGACAAGCATTACACTGCTATAATTTAACTTTCAAACATCCAATCACTAATGTTATTTTAAATTTTTATTGTGAATTACCTTATGATTTTAAGTATTTTGATCTTAAATTATAAAAAAGAGTAAATCTGTAAGCCGGGTTCTGTCTTCAAAAATAGTCATTTATCTAGGGCATATATTGCTATATGTCTCAAGCCACGCAAGTCAAGAAGGTGCCGAGCAGGCTTAATCTTCTTTGTTAGGTGTTGCTCCAGATGGGGTTTACACAGCATTCTATGTCACCATAGAACCGGTGAGCTCTTACCTCGCCTTTTCATCCTTACCTCTTAGCGGACATCAGGATTTCTCCTTTGAACATAATAAAAATGGCATAGCCAAATTATTAAAGAGGCGGTTATTTTCTGTTGCACTTTCCTTAGGGTCGCCCCTACTAGACGTTATCTAGCATCATTGCTCTATGGAGCCCGGACTTTCCTCTCGTAGTTCCTTTCGGAAGTTACCAGCGACTATTCAATTTACTCTTTGATGATTATATCACACATTTTCTAATTCTTCCAGTAAATTTTTATATTTTATTAAAAAAACTTCTTTATCTTTTAATTTTACTGAATTTTTAAGTTCATTAATCATTATATATGCTTTATTTATGTTGTATTTACTACCATCTTGATTTGATTCATACTTTTTATCATTTTCTTTATTACTTATATCTGTTACAATCTTTATAAATTCTTGTTGTGCTAGGTTTACATTATTATTGATATCTTCCCATTGTTCATCATCTAAAACACTATATGCCTTAAAAATATAATTCTTTGTTTTGATTACAACTTTATCTTTTTCCTGTTTTGAACATTTTTCAACAAACTTAGGTAAAAAATCATATACTGCTGAAAGTTCTTTTAATGTTTCTTTTTTATCTTCATCTTTTACAGCTTTTGTCAAATTATCATATTCCTTATTAAAGTTTGTAATGTCCTCTTTATTTTCCACCACTTGATATAAATCTATTGTAGTTGAGTATAATACTGTATATATTTTTTCAACATCATTTTTAATTTGATTCCAATTGATTTCATCTTTTTGAGTTAATATTCCTTCTTTTTTTAATTCATACTGTTTATTTGTCGTCTGTCCCTCTTGTTCAGTCTCTGATGAGCTTTTTTCTGAGCCTTCACTAGATTTTCCACCACTATCTTGCGATGAATCAGTACCAGATGATTCCGATTGTTCACTATCTTCTTCTATATTTGTAGCTGAAATAGTATAATTTTCAAATTTTATATTGTTAATTTCATTAAATAAATTTTGAAATTCATTTTCTAAATATTTTATTTCTGCTAGTGTTTTTTCATTTATATCTTCTGAATTATTTTTTGCTGATACTTTATAAATGCAAAATCCTGCTATAAAAATTATTAATATAAGCATAATATATGCAATTTTCCCATATTTTTTCAAACCAAACCTCCTATTTTACATTTTTTACTATAATTATTATTTGCTTTTTTATTACAAACTATTCCATTTTTTCTTTTATGTATATTTTTTTCTTTATTAAATATACTAAATAGTAGTAAATATGCGAACTTAAAATTAAGTTTTGCAAATATTATTAATATAACTTATCATATCAAAAAATGGAGAGAAATATGGTTTCTGTAAATTTATATAGTAATAGTTCAAAAGAATTAGAAAAGTTTTTAAGTTCATTTTATAACTCTTCTTTTAATATAAATAATGTTTTAACATGGCAACATTCATATAATAATCCAATTGAAGTTGCCGAAATAATTGGTATTTTTGCTGATAATATTGATGATTTTAAAATTATGATGTGGGTTTCTTTGGATAAAGGTGTTTATATTCATGTTACTAATGAAAATGCTGATAAATTAATTAAATATCTATTTGAAAGATATCCTTATTAAAAAAATGTACTAGACTAAAAATCTAGCACATTTTTATTATTCTTCTTCACTTACATGTTCAACTGTTTTATCATCATCTAATTTAGGATCTGCTTCAACTGTAACCGTTTTCTCTAAATTAGATTTTTCTTCACTTTCTGTTTGTTCATTTTCATTAGAATCACTATTTTCTATTATTTCTACTTCTTTTGCTGGTTCTTCTTTAATTTCTTCTTGTTTTGTTCCACATTTAGGACAGAATTTAACATCTTTTTCTATTTCAGCAAAACAACTTGGGCATTGTCTTTTATCTTTTAGTTCTAAACATTGTTTTAAATTTGACTCTATTTCATCACTTAAAACATCTATCTTTGTGCATTTTTCTTCTACTTCTTTTTCTATTTCGTATTTTCCTTCTCTTGTATGTTTTTGATAAACAGTCTCTCCTATTTCTTTATATATTTCATTTATTTGTGATTTTAAATCAGCAATCTTCATTCTTAATTTAGCTTCCTTAGCTAATTTTCCTGTCTTATCTGCTGTTACTTTGTATGCTTCACTTGCTTTTTTACCTAATTTATCAAAAAATTCCATTTTTATTCCTCCATTCAAGTTATCAATTTATATATTTTTTTATATTATGATTTTTTTACATATTTGATAGCTTTTTTATAAATATTATTCCTTTTTTTTAAATTTTTATTCTGAAAATTTTATTCCATTTTTTTATCTCTTGTCATCAAAGTTTTAACAGCCTCTTGTGGATCAAGATTTTCATATAAAACTTTATAAACAGTCTCAACTATTGGCATTTCAATATTATGTAATTTTCCAAGTTCATAAGCAACCTCAATATTATCAACACTCTCAATTACCATTCCAACTTCTTTTTTAGTTTCTTCAAGTGTTTTTCCCTGACCTATTAAATAACCCGCTTTTCTATTTCTGCTATGTTCACTTAAACAAGTTACTATCAAGTCTCCTAAACCACTTAAACCATAAAAAGTTTCTTCTTTTCCACCTAGCTCTACACCCAATCTAACAATCTCTTTTAAACCTCTTGTTATTAATGCTGCAAAGCTATTATCACCAAGACCTATTCCAGCAGCTGCACCTGCGCAAAAAGCAATTATATTTTTTAATGCTCCACCAAGTTCTACTCCCTTTACATCATTTGAAGTATATATTCTCATTTTTTCTGACATAAATGCGTCTTGAACATTTTTTAATATATTTTGATGTTTTGAAGCAACAACTAATGCTGTTGGTATTGCTATTGAAACTTCTTCTGCATGACTTGGCCCTGATAGCACACCAATCTTAGCAGTTGGCATTTCTTCTAAAATAACCTCATCTAATGTCTCTAATGTTTCTTTTTCAAATCCCTTTGAACATATTATTATTGGCTTATTTCCTACAAATTGCTTATACTGTTTAAATGTACTTCTTGTAAATTTTGAAGGTGTTACATGTAAAATAATTTCAGTATCTTTTATTACCTCTTCAAAGTCTGTTGAACAATAAATATTTTCTGGTAATGTTATCTCTGGTAAAAACTTGCATTTTCTTTCATTATTTAGTAAATCTCTTTCTTCTTCCATAAAAGACCAGATTTTAACATTATTTCCTACACTAGCCAGATGAACAGCTAACGCTACTCCCCAGCTTCCACTACCTATTATTGCAATATTCATAAATTTTCCTCCTTTGTTTTTTCGTCCAATGTGAATAATCAATGGGGACATTGTTAAATTATTTTGTTCCTTTAAAACTCAATTTGTTTTCTGTTCCATTTAAAATTCTTTTTATATTACTTCTATGATTATATAAAACAATTATAGCTAATATTACACTATAAACAAAATATACTCTACCATTTTTTCCATCTGTTAAAACTGTATAATGTTGATTTATAAATAATGTCAAAACAGGGAATAAAACAGCTGCTGCACATGAACCTAATGAAACCATTCTTGTTAACGCCATTAAAACAATTGCAAATACTAAGCAAATTAGTCCTATTTGCCAATTGCTCATAAGTAAAACTCCAAGAGATGTAGCTACTCCTTTTCCACCTTTAAATCCAAAGAATATTGGAAATGTATGTCCTAAAACAACTGTAATTCCTGCTATTTGTAAAAGTAACTCTTTGTCTATGTTTTTTACTATATTTCCTACAATTATTGCAATTGCAATAGATATAACTCCTTTTAATATATCACATATTAAAGTGATGACTGCTGCTTTTTTTCCAACTGAACGTAACATGTTAGTTGTTCCTGCATTTCCACTTCCTTTTTCTCTTACATCGAATCCTGCCATTTTTTTACTTATTAACACTGAAAAATTTACGCTACCTATTAAATACGCTATTACCGCTACTATAATATATACTGCCATTTTTTATACCTTCTTTCTTTCACTTATTAATATTCATTTTTAAGACAACACCTTATAAAAAGTCATCTCAAAAATAACATTATTCTTTTTCACCTTTTTCTCTAACAATAATTCTAACTGGTGTTCCTTCTAATCCAAATTCTTTTCTAATTTGGTTTACCAAATATCTTTGATAAGAAAAATGGAATAGTTCTTTATTATTAACAAAAATTACAAATGTTGGTGGCTTTGTAGAAGCCTGTGTTCCATAATAAATTTTTAGTCTTCTTCCTTTATCTGTTGGTGGTTGAACAATTGCTATTGCTTCATTTATTACTTGATTTAATACTGATGTTGATACTCTTAATGCATTTTGTTGAGCTACATTATTTATCATATCAAATAATTTATCAACTCTTTGACCTGTTTTTGCAGATATGAAAATCATTGGTGCATATGATAAATATGATAGTTTTTCGTAAACTTCTTTTTTGTATTTTTCAAGAGTTCCTGTTGTTTTCTCATATTCGTCCCATTTATTTACAACTATAATGACTCCTTTTCCTGCTTCATGAGCTTCACCAGCAATTTTAGCATCTTGGTCTGTTACACCATCGTTTGCATCAATCATCATTAAACATACATCTGCTCTTTCAACTGCTAATAAACTTCTTTGAACACTATATTTTTCGATTGTTTCATTTACCTTTGCTTTTTTTCTAATACCAGCTGTATCTATTAAAACATATTTACCATGTTCATTTTCAAATGGTGTATCTATTGCATCTCTTGTAGTTCCCGCAATATTACTTACTATTGTTCTTTTTTCTCCTAGAATTTTGTTTATTAAAGATGATTTTCCTACATTTGGTTTTCCTATTACTGCAACTTTGATTGTTTCATCATCATCTTCTGATTCGTCTTTTTCTGGAAAGTGTTCGTATATTGCGTCAAGGACATCTCCTATTCCTAATGCATTTGATGCTGATATTGGATATGGGTCTCCTAAGCCTAAATTGTAAAATTCATATGCTTCTTGTCTGTCTTTTTCATAGTTATCTGCTTTGTTGCAGACTAATACTATTGGTTTTCCTGATTTTTTTAGCATTAATGATATTTCTCTGTCTGCTGCTGTTACTCCTTGTTTTATGTCTGTTAAAAATATTATTACATCTGCCATTGATATTGCTAGGTTTGCTTGTTCTCTCATTTGTGATAAGATGATGTCTTCTGATTCTGGTTCTATTCCTCCTGTGTCTACTAGTGTGAATTTTCTTCCTCTCCAGTTTGTTTCTGCATATATTCTGTCTCTTGTTACTCCTGGTGTGTCTTGTACTATTGATATTCTGCTTCCTGCCAAATAGTTGAAAAATGTTGATTTTCCTACATTTGGTTTTCCTATTATCGCTACTATTGGTTTTGCCATAATTCTTTCCTTTCTCTCAGCTTCGCTTCGTTCATCGTCATCCAAAATTTTTTCAAAATTTTGTCTGCCAAATCTTGGGGTATTCGTTCATCGTCATCCAAAATTTCTTCAAAATTTTGTCTGCCAAGTCACGGGTTATTTGTTAATTGTTATCCGATTTTTTTATATGCTGTCCTAAAAAGATATGTTCCTATAAGGACATCCTTATTATATCTTATTAAAATATTTTTTACAATATTTTTTATTGAAAATCAAAAATTTAGTACTATATTTGTTAAAAATTAAATTATATTTTCATAAAATTTTATAAATTTTCATGAAAGTTTGTCAAATTCTGTTAATTTATGGTAAAATACAAGAAAAGGGTGGTGTAATATGTTAAATGTACTAATTGCTGATGACAATATTTATTACGTTAAAAATCTTGTTAATTTTGTTATAAGCAAAAATTCTAATATAAAAATCGTAAATATAGCTTCTACTGGTTTGGAAGTATTAAGAGCCATTCAAGAAAATCCTAATATTGATTTAATGCTCTTAGATCTAAAAATGCCAGAATTAAATGGTATAAAAACTTTGGACAAACTTTATGATATGAATCTATCTCATTATCCCAATATATTAGTTATTTCTGGTGAAAATAATTTAATTAAAAAAATTGTTAATCACCCACTTGTAACTGATTTTGTAAATAAATCTGATGATATGATTACTGTATATAATAAGCTTCTAAATTATGAGAAACAATTGAAGTTTTCAAATTCAAAAGAAGAATTATCTAAAAAGATATCTTCTGAACTCATTTATATTGGATATAATCCTTCTCACTTAGGAACTCAATACATTAAAGAATGTATTTTAGAAATTTATGAAAAAGATTGTTCTGAATATTCTCAAAATTTAGAAAATTATTTATACAAACAGATTGCTTTCTCTCATGGCAAGTCATTTCAAAATGTAAAGTCGAATATAATAAAAGCAACTAATTTTATGTATGCAGAATCTGATATGTCTATATTAAAAAACTATTTTCATTTTAATGATAATAAAAGAAAGCCCACTCCTAAAATAGTTATTTCTACTATTTTAAGTAAGTTATAAATTTTTCTATCAAAATAAGAGGTTTTAACAACCTCTTATTTTGTGTTATGTATTCATTTTTTAAATTATCCTATATTCTACATAATCTGTAAGTTTTTATTACTACTAATTTTAAAATTTATATTTCAATTTAATCTCCTACTTCTTATCCAATACAAATTTTTCAAATAAATCTTTGTCCTTTTCCTCAATTTCATATTTTTCTATTTTTATTCCCATATTTTCTATGTAGCTGCATTCTTCTATATTTTCAATATCCATCTCACATCTTTTTTCATGTGTAACTGTATAAAACCAACAATAATTATCTTTATAAAAAGCGATATCTTCTGGTAAATATGGTGGATTAAAATCATATAAAGAATTCGCACTTTCTAGTAAAAAATTTTCTACTTCTGGGCAAATTTTATAAAAACATATATCAAATAAATATTGATTGTCTTCTTTTTCTCTTTTTGTTATAACTTCATTTACAGTCCATTTAGAATCATGTTTCTCTTTTACTAAATATTTTTTTAATCTTTCTTTTAGTTCTTGCATATATTTATCTTGTATCAAGAATTCTTCTTTTCCTTCAATTTCTGTTTTTATCCATAAAATTAATCGTTCTTTAATTAATTCTTTCTTTTTCATTTTTCTTAGTTTACTTAATTCATCAATTATATCTAATTCTTCACTGAATATGTATTTATAATTTTCATACAATTTTTCATATTGATTTTCTATATAATTCATATAGTTAGTTTCTATATCTTCTATTCTTACATTTAATACATTACTTACTCTTTTTATAATTTTATAATTTGCTATTTTTATATATCTATCTCTTCTAATGACAAACATCATGACATCACTCTTTTTAATAGCATATTTCATTAATTTCTTATACTGTTTTCCTATTGGTTCTTCTATAATCTCACAATTCATTTCATTTTTACTCCCTATAAAATTATTGTTTTAACAAAATTAAATATATGAAGTTAGATGTTTATTTCTATATAATTTTACCCCACGATATACCTTCATAGTTTTCTATTCTTTTTCTTAAATCTTCCAATATATTTATTCTTTCGTCCTTTATTTCTTGTGTCTCATTTTGTTCATTTACTATTTTTTCTAGTTCTTCTATTCGATTATATGCCTCCGCTTTCATGTCTTTTACTTTCATTCCTACTGGATTTTTTACAAATCCACCAATCATCAATGAGTCCACTAATGATACATATAATAAAGCATTATCTTTTACAATTGCATTCTCTGGTGGTATTATATTTAGCTTTTCTTTATAATATTTTACCTTCATTAAAAATCTAATATATGAATCAGACATATTTTTTGGATCTATGTCCTTATAAATAGGTTTCTTATTTGTTCCTAAATCCATCATTCTAATTATTAAATATTCTATATCTTTAAAAGATGTCAACCATACACTTATTTCTTCTTTTTCTATATATTCATCATTTGGGGTTTTAATATTTTTAAAATTACCTAGATATATCAGTTGAGTAGGCATTTTTCTAGGAATTTGATATAATTGAGTTCTATATTGATATTTTACATTTCCTTTGTTTGTCATTACTATATATTCTAATTTATCTATTTCTTCCTCATTTTTAGGTATTTCTTTATTTGATGTTATCTGAACATATATAATGGCTGATTGATATCTTGTGTTATTATAATACATACAATCTTGTACTTTTCTTAATATAAAATATTGTCCTTCAAATTTTGAA
>OGZK01001021.1_pt1 | contig 27597 bp, 25 predicted proteins | sample 1576791 | NCBI WGS metagenome assembly OGZK01 (sample SAMEA3541556, study PRJEB24748) | human gut metagenome | biome: human gut; feature: human-associated habitat; material: faeces | place: China | collected 2012
TAACTATATTATACCATTTTTCTTCCTGATTTTCAATGGTTTGTGCGGTATTGCCAATATTGTGGTATTTTCAAAAATTCCTCTGAAGAAAAGTTATATTTATACTGGCAATTATAATTATCATAACTGCACGTCTCTAAATTTTCACCACTGTAAATATCCCATATGGGCACACCTACCAAAGTGGCTATATTTCGATATAAAAAGCGTTACTTTTCGATTTTAAAGGTAACGCTTTTGCATTAGATTCATATTTTACTGTAAAAAATAATTAAAATTGACCATATTTTCGCAATTCATTTTTCAGATTAATAGAGTTCGTTTTTGTAGCTCTTTTTAATGAATCTCTATTTTCGTACAAAATAATGCTTAATTGTCTTGCCTTCCTTAAATACTGAAGATAATCATCTTTGTTTTGAGCATATATTTTCAGCATATTTGTAGCTAATAAACATATACATTGGAAATAATCATCCGTTTTATCATTTATTTGTTCGAAAACGAGTTTACCTTCTTCTAAATACCGTACAGCATCAGAATATTTTTCACAATTTGAAAGATGAATTCCATACTTCCATAAAACTGAAGCAAATGATTTTGTACCTTTAATTGAATTATAAATTGGATTAGTTTTAATTGCCCAAATCGTATCATTATATGCTTGTGAGATTTCTGAAATTAAATTCTCTTCTAACACTTCTGTTTCATTTATGCATTGTAATATTCGTGCCTTTTGAAATTTTACATATGGATGCATAGTGTTTTGCTCAAGTGTTTCAATCATTTTTATCGAACTTTCAAATGTAGAGGAAATAAAGAACCTTGTGTTTCTTCTATGGCATTCGTTATTAACATCACCATATAATTTATATGCTTTTGCTACAGAAATTTTATCTCCATCTGTAATGACATTCCAATCTTGGATGATTCTTTTTAAAACACTGCTGCCTTCTATGTCATTTTGCAAATCATTTAATTCTTCTTGAATCCTACGTGTGCTGTTAGAAATCTCTGAACTTATTTTTTCATACACTTCAGAATCTGGCATAAATAACTGAATGATATATTTTTCTGCAAATTGATTTAACCTATACAAGTCACCAACTTTCTCAATAATTAAATACTGACAGAGCAGTTCGAGTATAGGATCTAATCTGCAATATGGTTCTTTTGAAAGCATACTTATAGTATATAAATCTATTGCATCAGACGGATATACTGCAAATATCTTCAAAACCGATGATAATAACACAGCATTATCCTTATAATTATCCTGTATTTCTTGAAATGAATTTTTGAACATATACTCACTAATGATATTAAATCCATTTGCAGGTATTTGTTGCATCTCTTTTTCTAATTTAGTTATCGTAGCAGGTGTCGACATATCAGACACAATACCATTGATAGTAACTAAATTTAATCCGAGTCTTCTTAAGCATAATACCAACACCAAAGTATTGCCCATAGAAATTTGAAGCAAGATCACGATTTCATCGTCGGTAAGTTCCAGTTCAAGGTTGTTTTCTTTTAGATATGACATTACAAATTCTTGCCCTGATACATTATCTTCAAAACCTGCTATCTTTTTTCTGCACTCATAATTTTCTTCATTACGGGATGTTACGATGTATTGAATCTGTTGAGGTGAAGAGAATCTAATAAATTCAGAAACTTTTTCCCTTTCCTCAGCAGAAAGAGTTTCCAAATTATCTACAATAATTAATCCTTTTTTGGCATAATCTTGAAATGAAGTTATCCCCAAAAAGCTATATATTTTATTTATAAGTTCTTCAGCGGTTTTAAATGAAAAACGAGTAGGTATATTTTGTATTTTTCCTGTTGTAGAAGAAAAAGAAAGTGCCTCTTCTTTTGCAGTAAAAAACAAGATAAAATCTGGGCGATATCCATTTATTGTAGTATTATCTTGTATATCTTTAATAACCTGTTTTACAACTTCTAGAGCTAATGCAGTTTTTCCAACTCCACCATATCCAAAAAGAACCATTGATACTTGTTTACGCAAAGCACCAGGACGTCCATAAATAAATTCTTTTATTTCTTCAATTTCCCTGTCTCGACATACAATTTTCATATCAGGGAAAGGCATACTGGAAATATTATTAATTTCAATTGGAATTACATTCTCCAAGGACTGTAATGCACGAAGTTCCTTTAATAAATCTTCGCAACTCTTCTCCCAAAAAAGTGATGAATCATCATTTAGAAATAAAAGAGCATTCGATATAAAATCTAATGTGATTATCATATCTGTATCTTCTAATGTTTTACAACCCCTATGATCTAATTTATTTCTTACATACTTATATTTAATAGCTTGATCTAAATATGTAGCTTCATCTTTATATTGCAAAAGTAACGAAGTAAATAATTCCTTAAAAATAATTGTAAGTACTATGGTGGTTGAAACATTTGGAACGTTAATTTCGTTAATTACTATACTTGTTCCTTTTATCTGATGAACATTTTTTAAAAGAGTGTAACACCTTGAAGCATCATTTTTAATTTTTCCGAGTTCGCTATTTACAACTTGGTAATTTGTATTATTTATTGGAAAGGAAGTTTTATTTGAAACATCAGTAATAAAGCTGCTTTCCGTAGGGTATCTTTTCAATATTTCTGTAGCAATGTAGGTTCGAAACGGTATTTCAAAACCAGTTACGATTATTTGTAATTGGTCATGTTGTCTAGTAGATAAATACATATTTGTCCTCCTAACAAATTAATTATAAACTTTCCATAACTATTATCTGGAATGAATAAACTATTTGGGTATCGCTGTTGAACTATATTTGGTATAAATTGTATCCATTTAGCACCTCCAATACTACTATCAAAAACGAAACAATTGAATTAACTGGAAACAGACCTTCTGAATAATGGAATATCAGCTGAAAAGTTTTGGCCGAAAAGATTTAACATACGACTTGCATTGAATATGCGCTCATCAATGTTTTCACCATTATTGTATGAAAGGTGTTCAAGAGCATAAAGAGCGGTGTATATTTTAAACACATACCAGAATTCATCGGTAATCGTATCAAAATATCCGTCAATTTGTCCGTTTGCAAAGCTTTCGCTATATTCAAGAACCCACATCATATCTCCAAAGTCATACCAAGGCTCGCCTATAATGTTACCTGAAAAATCAATTATGCCTATTTCACCTTTATCATTTATTATGCAGTTTTCCCAATGATAATCTCCGTGAAGAATAACGCTCGGTCTTGTTCTCATTAATTCAAGATTATCAAGTATATACCTTTCTGCAAAAGATTTTATATCCCCCATATCTATATTTGCACAGGAGCTAATAAGCTGTTCTGCTTTTTGTTTAATAAAAGCATACCAATTTACAGAATTGTGAGATACAGATAAGCTATGAATTTTTTTGAGTTCAATGCCTGCTTTTCTGCCGAGTTCGTAGTAATCTTTATTCAGATCCGACTTTATTATTTCCATTACAGAAGTTCCATCGATCCATGTTACTATTGAATAAAATACGTCATACAAAACTCCAAATTCCACAGGACGTTGTGTGTTAATATTGGCTTTTTGATACAAGCGAAGCTGCTCAAATTCTTTCTGCTTAACTCTTAATGAGGACTTATCTCCCACTCGGAGCAGATACATTTTTCCGTCTTTTTCAAGCTTGTACTTTTTATCTCCGGAGTAACCTGCTGTTATTTCTTCAACAAGATGGTATTCCTTGATATTTGGCAAAGCTTCTATTGTTTGAATATGTATGGAACTACTCATTTTTACACCTTTCAAGCTTTACTGTGCCTGTTTTTAGTCCAAAGCTCATTTCAATATCTCCAAAATATCTCGTAAGCTATCAACAATATGGTCTGCCGTCTGAATGTCATTTTCAGGCTGTTGATATATACTGAATCCCTGCTTTACCCATATAGTTCTCATACCAAGCCTGTTCGCAGGCTCAATATCATTGTCTATTCTGTCACCTATCATAAAAGCATTTTCGGGCAGACAATCTGCACGTTTTAAGGCTCGTAAAAAATCTCGCTGTCAGGCTTAGCAACACCTTCTTCGGCAGAAGCTATTACAAGCTTTATGTATTTCATAAATCCCCAGCTTTTAAGACGTTGTTCAGTACCAAGTGCCTGATTTGCTATTATACCAATACTGTATCCTCTTTCACAAAGAGCATGTAGGACGGCTTCTGCTTCTTCATAAGGTCTTTCCTCTTCAAAATGCCACGGAGTTTTTGTAAGTCCGAAGAATTTAAGTGCTTCAATATCGCCTTTGAGATTCTGTTTTGCAAAAAATATACGTTTTTCATTAAATTCCTCAAAAGTAATGTCAGTTCCTGCAATAGCATCTATTATGCGATGATTATAGCATTCCGTTTCATCAATAAGGGTTGAACCGACATCGAAGAATATCCATTTTATCTTGTTCATTGCAAATCACCACATTTTTACATAATTTCAAGATAATGCTTAATATCCCCAACAAACTGATTTCCGCATCGTGCAAGCTCGCCAAGAACACGATATGTGCCTTTTTCGGTTTTATACCAATTCTCCTTGGTAATGTTGTAGCAATGGACAGGACAAACTTTTATGTCAACATTCGGGAACGCCATCTGATACAGCATTAAGCATCAGCGTGCGTGAAAGGCTTTACAGACAATAATTGCTGTTTTTATCTCTATCCCTTTTTTGTCAACAGCTTCACGGGATAAAAAAGCGTTATCACGGGTATGCCCCGATTTGTTTTCTTCAATAATTGCTGTTATCGGGACACCGTTTTTCACCAAAACATCTGTAAAGAATTCACAGTCGGAATGATAATCACCGTCATAAATGTCTGCTTTGGAACGTACACCGTGCCACTTATCAGCTTTAACGCTTACTCCACCTGACGTAACAAGCCATTCAGCCATACCTTTACGATACAATTCTGCGGCATATTCGGGCTGTTCGGGATGCAATCCACCCGGAAGAAATATAGCATCAACCTTCTGCGGTTCATCGGACACAAATATATAATCTGATATATCGGTAATGATTCGGTTTGTCATAAGTGGCCTCCATTAATTGTGCAACGCAGCGTTGCACAATTACTCCATTTCTTTTTCAATCTCTTCTATTGTAGGCAGGCTGCTTCTCAGATCCTCAGGCAGCTGCTTTGTTATCTGCTCCTGCCACTGGGCAACGCCGATCGGATTCTGATACCCTGCTAAAGAGTATTCCACAACGGTTTTATTTTTGCCTTTGACAAGCAGCAGCCCGATAGTCGGCTTATCATCGGGATGACGAAGTACATCATTGACTACGTTCTGATACATATTGAGCTGACTTATAAACCCCGGCCCAAAATCGCAGGCTTGAAGCTCTATAACAACATAGCAGCGAAGTTTTAGGTGATAAAACAATAAGTCAAGGTAAAAATCCTGTCCGCCGACTTCAAGGTGAACCTGTCTGCCTACAAAAGCAAACCCCTGTCCTAATTCCGATAGAAATTGCTAGATATGTTCGGTGAGCTTCCTTTCAATTTCAATCTCACGCCTCGGAACATCAGTGCCGAGAAAATCAAAAAGGTATGGGCCTTTAAAAATCTGATCAGCCATATCGGAATCGGCAGGAGGAAGTGCGATTGGAAAATTATTGACGCTTTTGCCGCTCCGTTCAATCAATCTGCTTTCTATCTGCAATGCCAATACATCACGACTCCACCCGTTTTCAAGCGTTTTCTGTGCATACCATACACGTTCGTCTTGATTTGAGAGCTTGTCCATAAGCAGAATATTACTGCGCCAAGGAATTTGTGCAGCGGTGCGCTGCATAATTCCATAGTCGTTCCACACCTCAGCGAATTTTCTCATATATTTTATATTTCGTGGAGAAAAACCGCTCATATCGGGAAATGCGTCATTAATGTCTTTTGAAATTCGGTCAATAACCTTGCTGCCCCAGCCTTCTTCAGCTTGCTTGTTCAGTATAGCCTTGCCAATATCCAATAAAGGCATATCATACTTGCATTAGCCGACAGTACGACCGAAAGGCGCTGCATTTTAATTTCATTTTTTATATTATCTATAAAGCTCAAATAGGTATCGCTCATTTCGGAAATAATCGGGGCAACAGGAATTATTACCTCATCTGTAGCTTTACCCATATGATTGCGTTTATCCATAAACGAAGTTCTCCTTAATGCGTTGTTTGAATAATTATAACACTTTTGGGCGTGAAAATCAATGCTTATTCTGTGTATTCTGCTCAATCTTTGCTTTCAGACGTTTGGATAAATCCTGCAAATCCTGACAAGCATCAAAGCACATCCGGTTATATCGGTCAATATCATCGGAGCTGCTTTTTACGGTCTGTCCACGCTTGACAGCCCGTATCTTTTCCCTATGCCCGTCAAAAGCCTTATTGTATTTTTCAAGCAATTCGGGAGAATCGGAGAGCTTCTTGCGGTAGCTCCTGCATTTGTTGTCGAAATTGAGATACGCTTCTTTTATCGGATCAGCCATAGCACGTTTTTTGTAATCATCGTTCGCCTTGTATAAACGCTCTTTCTTGCAAGTAGTCCTGCCACAGGTAAGCGAAGCATTTGAACGTTTGGTTATCATAAGCTGTCCGCAGTTTTCGCAGTTGGTTACTATTCGCCCTGCATCGGACATAATATCAACATAGATATCAAGCAAAGTGATGAATGAATCATTTGCCACCCTTGGAAATTTTCCTGTACTCACTCGGTGTGATCCCTGTTCTTTTTTTGAATATCTTCATAAAGCATATCTCATTTCCGTATCCGCAGAGGTCGGATATTTCCTTAACGGTCATATCGGTGGTCGAAAGATAATATTGTCCTGTCTTGACCTTTGCGGATAAAATATCTTCATAGCAGCTTATCCCGAATTTCCGTTTGTATATTGCCTGAAGATATGACGGACTCAGATTCATTTTTTCAGCAAGCTGATATATATTGCTGTAGCTCCCTGCATTGCTGTAAATATCGGTGCGGAGCATTTCAAGAGCGGAAATGCGGCTTTTATCGCTGTCAGGATTTATGCTGCTTTCGGATATTTTCATGAGTATCATCTGCATAAGCATATTTTCGTACTGTTTCCTGTTGGTCGAACCGGCTACATTTTCACGGCATAATATCGTAAGCAGCTCTTCAATTGCAGGAATATCCGCCGAGGTGATAAGCGTGTCAGTTTTTATCCCATTCATAAGCTCGGTATCGTCCGTATCAAAATGGACAAAGTGATTAACATAACTTCCGCACAGAGTTTTGTAATGCTGCATTGTTCCCTTGCTGTATAAAATGAGGCTGTCGGGAGAAACGGTTATTTCTTCGCCGTTTTGTATCAGAACAGCGGAGGTCTTGAAGATAACAAGAAGATCATCTCCCGAACCATCCGGTCTGTATATTTCAAAATTTCCTTTGTGTCTTACGTTCTGACAGACTGTGGTTATACTTATCATATCATCACCTCAAAGTACGAACGGTTAGTATAATAATATTATAAGTCATTGCAATACCAAAGTCAATGACTTATACTGATAATATAATAATTCAGTATGCGGCGGAGGTATAATATGAAAAAAATATCAATACTAATAAATGCAGACGACAGGCTCGGACATATCTCTCCCGAGATATACGGACATTTTTCCGAGCATCTCGGAAGATGTATCTACAACGGTATATATGTGGGTGAAAATTCACCTATTCCGAATACAGACGGAATAAGGAATGATATCATCGAGGCGTTCAGAAATATAAAAGCTCCCGTTTTCCGCTGGCCCGGCGGCTGCTTTGCGGAAGAATATCACTGGCAGGACGGTATCGGTGAAAAAACCTTGCGCCGAAAGATTGTGAACACGAACTGGGGCGGAGTTACGGAGGATAATTCTTTCGGTACACACGAATTTATGCGCTTCTGTGAGCTTGTTGGCTGCAAGCCTTATATAAACGGCAATGTTGGCAGCGGCAGTGTTCGTGAAATGTCCGAATGGATAGAATATATGACCTCAGATGCGGAATCGCCTCTCACAGAGCAGAGAAAGAAGAACGGCAGAGCCGAGCCGTGGAAACTCGAATACCTCGGTGTCGGCAATGAAAACTGGGGCTGCGGAGGAAATATGCGTCCCGAATATTACGCCGACGTTTATAAAAGGTATCAGACGTTCTGCCGCAATTATTCGGGAAACAGACTTTACAGAATAGCCTGCGGTCCAAGCTCTGCCGACTATAACTGGACAGAAGCCATGATGAAAAATCTTGACAGCAATAATGTTGATGCTATCGACCTGCATTATTATACGATGCCCGTATGGCCCGAAATGGAATCAGCCACCGATTTTGACGATGAGCTTTATTATAAAACTATCGCTGCAGCGAACTTTTCCGATGAGCTTATCACAAGACATTCGGAGATAATGAACCGTTATGATCCCGAAAAGAAAATAGGACTTGTAATAGGCGAGTGGGGCTGTTGGCATAAGGTAGAAGAGGGTACGAACCCAGGATTTTTATATCAGCAGAATACAATGCGTGATGCTATCGTTGCTGCAATAGAGCTGAATGTTTTTAACAGACACAGCGACCGTGTTGTAATGGCAAACCTTGCGCAGGCGGTGAATGTTCTCCAATCGGTCATTCTTACAGAGGGCGGTAAGATGATAAAAACGCCTACATATCACGTTTTTGACCTTTTTAAAACGCATCAGAACAACGAGGCAGTTTACTGCTATACGCAGAACGAAAATATGTCGGAAGGCAAAAATGCTCCGATGATCTCGGTTTCCGCATCGGTGAACGAAAAGAGTATGACCGTTACCGCCGCAAACTGTTCGCTTACGGAAGAGGCTGCTGTTGAATGCAGCATTTTCGGATTTAAGGCATCATCGGTTTCGTGCAGGATACTTACAAACGAGGCGCACAGCTATAACGACTTCGACTGTCCCGACAGAGTGTGCATTACCGAGCATACGGCAGTCATCAAGGATAATGTTTTAAAGCTGAATATTCCGCCTTGTGCTGTTGTGGAATGTGTTGTTGACTAAATATTGGGGCATATTCACAGTGCATTTCGTCTTTATAATAAAAATGTAAGCATAAGAGCTGCGTTTCATTAAAGAAGCGCAGCTCTTTGTTTTATAAAACCATAATATGTTGGGCATATCTATCAGGACTTGTCTTCACAAGCTAAAATCAACGCAACAGGGTTTGCAAATTGGAAATAATACAAATAGGCTCTGCGAAAAAAACTCTGTAAAAACAATAGACCGCAGAAAAATGACTTTGTGCTGAGAGTGGCTGGATTGAGTCCGATTCTTTAACTGTGTAAATGTCGAAAGACGTCATAACCGCTCTGTCATTATATCATAAAAATTGTCGCTGTCAAGGTTGTCTTCGACATTCATTTTAACCTTGACAGCGACATTTTTTATGATTTCTGGCAATTAATCGGTTGTGCCGTCGTATTATGTCATAACGTGAGACACATTTCAAAAATCACAACCGATTTTCGCAGAGCCACCGCTCTTGCACAAGGTTTATGGAAAAGACAAGTTAAATTTCCTTGATAAATTTTATTTTGGTCGAGTCTGAGCTGCTGTTTGTAAGCGACTGAGCTTCTGTTATCCTTTCAAATCCGCATTTTTCGTAAAGCCTGACAGCAGGCATATTATCGGGAGTAGTCTGTACACATAATATCTTCTTACCTTTGAAATGTAAAAAGTTTTCAGCAAACTCTACTGCAAAAGTTCCCACTCCGCTGCGCTGAAACTGTGGTATGACTGCAAGCATTGAAATATAGCCCACATCATTATCATCAAGCCCGTTTATCTTCAGCCACGCAACAGGCATAATGCCTCTGCAGATCAGATAATTCTTTTCGTCTGTATCATGGCTCATGATAGAGTTTAGCCATTCGTTATAGGTTATTTTATCGCCGTGAAGCGCTTCGAGGTTTTTATTGTAGATGTCAGCAATGATCCTTACGTCAAAACTGCTGCTGACAGGCACGGCTTTATATATCTGCCCCAACTGCTTTTCAAACATTATATCGCCGTTGTTTATCAAAGAGTTGAATGTCCGGTATGGCTTTTCGGCAAAGCCCAGCTTTTTCTGCAGTTCAAGTGATGGGGTGTTTTCGGGAGCAACATATGTGCGTATGGTTTTGCAGCCCTTGTCTTTTAATGTATCAAATGCTGCACTGAGCATTTGTTCGGCGATATGCCTGCGGCGGTAGCTTTCCGCAACAAAAAGATCACCGTAATACCAAAGCGTGGGGTCGTCAGTGTTTCGGATACAGAACACTCTGCCCACAAAATCTCCTGATGCGTTCCGGGCTGTCACATTGAAACAATCGTTTTCAGACCTGTGCCAATAAAGAATGCTTCTCATTCCTGCAATATCATTTTGTCCCCAAAGCGCCGAGGATATCTTCATGGCAGTCTCTTCCGACAAATATTCGCTTGTGCTTACGGTGATGATTTCGGTATTGTTTGTGTTCATAAAATTCCTCATTTCATAAATAAAAAAGTGTTTCCGAAAAAACGAAAGCACTTGGATTTATTATTCACAAAATGATATCACATGGAAATGCAGTGTGAATGATAGGTGTTTTCGATTTTTCTGTTACGAATATTCATATCATTCACCTGCCTTTCAAGATTTGGTGCGGGTGACAGGACTTGAACCTGCACGCTTGCGCAATAGATCCTAAGTCTATCGTGTCTGCCAGTTTCACCACACCCGCATTATGACGGATTGACCGTGTTTATTTGCATAATTACACGTATAACTTGATTATTATATCACAAAAATAGAATGATGTCAATGACTTTTTTGAAAAAATATACAACGGCGGTGTAAAAAATTACGCTTAGAAAAATATACGCAAAATGTGCTTGACAGCGTGGGGTTTATGGAGTATAATATTAACGTGGAATAATTTTTTGACAGGGAAGAGTGTTTAAAAGAATGAAAGATTTTTCTTGATGATGCTTGTGCGGACAGGCTGTATGGATGTCTGCAGGAACCTTGTCGGAAAATTTCATTTGCTTTTTCTCGTTAAAAATATCATTTTTATAAAGGAGATTTGATGTATGTCACTTACAAACAATCCTAACGTACTCAAGTGGGTTGACGAAATGGTCGCTCTCACAAAGCCTGACAAGGTTGTATGGATCGACGGCAGCAAGGAGCAGCTCGATGCTCTTACTGACGAGGTTTGCTCCCTTCCCGAAGGCAACAGAGACAAGATGTACAGACTTAACCAGGAGAAGCTTCCCGGCTGCCTGTACCACAGAACTCTTCCCAACGACGTTGCTCGTGTAGAGGACAGAACATTCATCTGCACACCTACCAAGGAAGAAGCAGGTCCTACCAACAACTGGATGGATCCTAAGGAAATGTATGCTAAGCTCACTCCTCTTTATGACGGCGTTATGAAGGGTAGAACCATGTATGTTATCCCTTACTCCATGGGTCCTATCGGTTCTCCTCTCGCTAAGGTCGGCGTTGAGCTTACTGACTCTATCTATGTTGTTCTTAACATGAACATCATGACAAGAATGGGCAAGCAGGCTTTTGAGAACCTGGGCGATACCTCCAACGATTTCGTAAGAGGTCTCCACTCCAAGGCTAATGTTGATCCCGAGAACAGATACATTGTTCAGTTCCCTCAGGACAACACTATCTGGTCCATCAACTCCGCATACGGCGGAAACGTTCTCCTCGGCAAGAAGTGCTTTGCACTCCGTATCGCTTCCTACCAGGGCAAAAACGAAGGCTGGATGGCTGAGCATATGCTTATCCTCGGCGTTAAGAAGCCTGACGGCAAGGTTGTTTACATTACAGCTGCATTCCCCTCTGCTTGCGGCAAGACCAACCTCGCAATGCTCATTCCTCCTAAGGCTTACAAGGATAAGGGCTACGAAGTATTCACCGTTGGTGATGATATCGCTTGGATGAAGCCCGGCGCTGACGGCAGACTTTATGCTATCAACCCCGAGAACGGCTTCTTCGGCGTTGCTCCCGGTACTAACGCTAAGTCCAACTACAACGCACTTGCTTCTACAATGAAGAACACCATCTTCACAAACGTTGCTCTCAACAATGCTGATAACACAGTTTGGTGGGAAGGTCTCGACAAGAATCCTCCCGAGGATGCAACTGAGTGGAAGGGCGCTAAGGTAAACGGCAAGGAATACACTTCTGTTATCGGTGCTGACGGCAAGCCTCAGAAGCTGGCTCACCCCAACTCCAGATTTACAGCTCCTGCTGTTAACTGCCCCTGCGTATCTCCTGAGTTCAACAATCCTAACGGTGTTCCCGTTTCCGCTATCATCTTCGGCGGCAGACGTGCTTCCACCACTCCTCTGGTATATCAGTCCTTCGACTGGACACACGGAACTTACATCGGTTCTGCTGTTTCCTCCGAGACAACAGCTGCTGCTGTAGGTGCTGTCGGCGTTCTCCGTCACGATCCTATGGCAATGAAGCCTTTCATCGGCTACAATGTTGGTGACTACTGGGCACACTGGCTCGAAATGGGCGAGAAGCTCGGCGACAAGGCTCCTAAGATCTTCAATGTTAACTGGTTCAAGCAGGACGAGGAAGGTCACTTCATGTGGCCCGGCTTCGGCGATAACATGAGAGTTCTCGACTGGATCATCAAGCGCTGCGAGGGCACTATCGACGCTGAAGAAACTGCTATCGGTTACCTTCCCAAGAAGGGTGACATCAACCTCGAGGGTATTGAGGACGAGGTTACACCTGAGATCCTCGACAAGCTCCTTTATGTTGATAAGGACCTCTGGAAGAAGGAAATCGCAGAAATGCGCAGATACTACAAGGAAGACATCTCCGACAAGGGCGGCCACATTCCTGCTGCTCTCATCGCTCAGCTCGATAAGCTGGAAGAGAGACTTAACAAGTAATCTGAAAACTGCATAAGTTTAGCCCCTCAGGGATCTCCCTGAGGGGCTTTTTGCGTTGCATTACTATAGACATTCCATAAAAAATATGCTATAATAAGGGAAATTATAACGCAATCGGAGAAATGATATGACGAAAAAGATAACGGTTCATCTGGCGGCATTTTTTGCGGCTATAGCGGTGATGTGGGGGCTGCTGGTGCTTACCTCCCTTATCCCCAATGAAAAAATATATGAGGGGCTTATGGAAAGCGCCGATTATTACGGCAATACAGAGGCATTTTCCTTTGAAAACAGCGGAAAGCTGTGCGATGTTGCCGATAACTACGCCGATGCTATCCTGCTGAATATTCTGTGGAACATAGACAGCTCTCACCCTGTTTATTCCTCGCTGGATACCAAATACTACAGCGGGGAGGAGCTGGGCGTGAACTACGGGCTGTATGCTGCACTGAACGGCGTTGCTCCCGATACGGATTATTCCCGCTACTGGCACGGCTCGGTAATATTTATCCGTCCGCTGATGGCTTTTATGAGCGCTCGTGGGGTGAAAGTCGTGGGTCTGGCGGCTGTGATAATTCTTGCGGCGGCGTGCTGCGGAATTCTTGCGAAAAAGCGGCAGTATTTTGCGGCGGCGGCTCTGGCGGTGTCGCTGTGCTGCGTCCATGTGTGGAATGTGGGTATGTCGCTGGAGTATATCCCTATGTTCATCGTCACTATGGCTATGTGCATTTTGTATGTGCTGCTTGAAAAAAAAGGCGATATCTATGTGACTGTGCTTTCCGTTATCGGGGGAGCTGCTGCGGCGTTTTTCGATTTTCTCACGGCTGAAACTTTGTCTGTACTTCTCCCGCTGCTGCTGGTGGTGATCATCCGATACAGTGATGAACGACTTGAAGAGAATGGTCTTCCTCTTGTTATAAAAAGCGGCGGCTGCTGGGGAGCGGCGTATCTTATGACCTTTATTGTCAAATGGGCGGTGGCTTCAGCTGTGACAGGGGAGAACAAGTTCGTTTCAGCCATTCATTCGGCAGAGGTGCGCATAGACGGCGAGACTGATATGTCCCTGCCCATGCAGATAATATCCGCACCCATGGCAAACATCTCCACACTTTTCGGCGGAGATGTGCGTGTTGACGGCGGACGCATCGCCTTGGGACTTATACTGACCGTTCTTATTTCGGGAAGCATATGCTTGCTTTTGGGCAGCAAAAAGCCCCCAAAGGCAGAGATAACAATAGCAGTACTGGGACTTGTGCCGTACCTGAGATACATCGTCCTCAGCAACCATTCATATCTTCATGAATATTTTACCTACAGGGCGCAGGCGGCGACTGTTATGGCGCTTTGCGCATTGGTATGGCTTTGCATACGTGATAATAAACCGACCAAAAAGGTCAGACAGAAGGTGAAGCGGTGACGGAATTTACTATACTTATGCCCTGCCTGAACGAGGAAAAGACCATCGGCAGCTGCATTGATGAGGCGAAAAAGGGTATAGCGGCAAGCAATATCTCCACCGAGATACTTGTGGCGGATAACGGCAGCAGCGACCGTTCCGCTTTCATTGCCCGTGAGCATGGTGCAAGGGTGGTGAACGTGGCTGAAAAGGGTTATGGCAGCGCACTTATCGGCGGCATAAAGGCGGCGCAGGGGAAATATATCATCATGGGCGACTGCGATATGAGCTACGATTTTTCCGATATTGGCGGCTTTGTGCAGAAGCTCCGTGAGGGCTATGGTCTTGTTATGGGCAACCGCTTCGGCGGTATTGAAAGGGGCGCTATGTCCTTTTCCCACAGATATATTGGCGTGCCCCTGCTGTCGCTGGCGGGGCGGATAAGATACCATACCTTTGTGACGGATTTTCACTGCGGCATCAGGGGATTTGACAGGGAAAAGGCTCTGGCGCTGGGACTGTCCTGCTCGGGCATGGAGTTTGCCACAGAGATCATAGGAAAATTCGCACGCTCGGGGGAGAAGATCGCTCAGATACCCGTAAAGCTGCGCAGGGACGGCAGAAACGGCAGATCGCACCTCAGGAGCATACCTGACGGCTGGCGGCATCTGAGGTTTATTATCACAAACAGCTGTGAAAAAAAATGAGGCATTTGCAGGAGTTTGCAAATGCCTCTTTGTGTTATTCGGTAAATTTTATGAGCCAAGACCGTTGAGAATGTAATTGTAAATGCAGTGGTAAGCGTATTCCCTGGTAACATAGCCGTCGGGGTCAAAATTACCGTTCTTGCTGCCGTCAACAGCGCCTGCAGCCCAGGCAATGGAGATGTAGCCCACATATGCGCTGCTGTCCGAAACGTCCTTGAAGGGGGACTTGAAGATGTTCTTCATCTTGGCGTATCTGTCAGCGCCCATGTCCTTTACGAACAGCCTTGCCAGCTCTTTTCGTGTAAGATACTTGGCGGAAGTGCTTTCGCTGCCGTTTGCGGCATATTCCTCCACAACGGGGTCTTCGTAATAGCCTGCGTTTATCAGTGAAAGCAGAGCGTTTACCTCGTCAGCGGTTATTTTTGAATTGGGGGAGAACTTTTCATTGTCATGTATCTTGATGCCGTAGTTGTAAAGTGTGGCGATCTCGCTCTTGTACCGGGAATTGTCAAGGTCGGTGTAGGGGCAGGTTTCGCCCTGAGAAGCTGCCTTTTCAAGGGGCTTGCCGTTGTTGTCGCAGAGCTTTCCTGTTCTGGCGTTGAGCTTCCATGAATCCATGCTGTAGATGAGATATGTGTGGGGCACGGATCTATAATCGGTAAAGCCGTCGTAATAGAGGGACATATCCTGCTGACCGAACAGCAGCTCAAGAGCCTTCTGCTTGTTGACTATCTTGCCATCGCCGAAATCAACGTCCTTGGTGTAGTTTGAGCTGATGCTTGTTACCCTGCCGTCGGAATTAACGGTAACGTAAATGGAGTCGCCCGATACCTGAATGTTGTTTACATATCTGTAGAACTTGAAGCTGCGGCTGGTTACGGTGTAGTTTTCAGTCTTGACAGCGGGAGCGGTGTTCTCGGGGTCAGCCTTGTATTCGCCGAAAATGTCGCCGTAGTAATAATTTGCGGCTTCCTCGGCAATGGAATTGGCTTTCTTAACGTCCAGCGCCTGCTTGCTGTTCAGGGTGTAATTGTTGAAGCTGATTACCTTTCCTGACTCAGCGTCAGCGGTAACGTATATCTCGCTGTATTCCTTTTTGTTGTTGATATAAAAGCGGCAGCTGATAGCAAAGCCGCTGGGAGCTTCTTCGCTATAGTCGATGTTAAAATCATTGACAAGGTGGCTCTTGGTGACGCCGATGTACTTGTCTTTCATCATCAGCTCCTTGAACTTATCCGAGGTGAGCATCTTGCTCATATCCGCAAGCTTTTTCTTTTCCTCGTCGGTGAATTTTACGCCTGTTGCGGGAGTGGCTTCTATATCATCCTCTTCCATCACGTCAAGCGCTTCTTCCTCGGCGGGCATGTCATAGCCGCTGTCACTGTATTTATCGGTGTCAAGAGCGGCAAGATAATCATCGTTCATGGTGGAATGTTCGCCTGTGGAAGCGTTGTAGATAAAGCTGTTCTGAGGCTCATAGACGATGCTTGCGGTGGTTTTGTTTGTTTCGTAGTCGGTGGATATTCTGTACCATGGCTTTATGGTGACTTCCTTGGCGTAGATCTCCTTGATAGCTTCCTGAGTGAGGACATCAGCGGAAGAGCCGAACTTTGCGTTCTGCCACCAGTTCATATCCATTCCCAGAACATTGCCTGTGTATTTGTTGAGATATATGCGGCCGCTGTTGTTTCTTACCTCAACGCTGCCGTATTTTCTGGAAAAGCTTATGGAAACAATGTCGCTGTCCAGCCTCAGGCGGATATCATCGTCAGCCACGGTATAGCCTTTCATCGAGGGATTTACAGTGTAAAGCCAGCTCAGAGCCTTGTTTGCAAAAGCCTTCTTTGACATTTTTGCAAAGCCTCTTTTTTGACCGTAGTTGTATCTGTCGGGGCTTGTGTAGCTTGTTATCAAATCGCCCGTAACGGTGACATAATAGCTGTTTCCGCTTATATCATCGGGATTTTCCCATGTGAAGTTATAGTTCTTTAATCCGTTGCTTTCGCCTGTGGTGCAGGAAAATTTGGAGTATTCTTCGGGAATAGTTATTCTTGATTTTACTGTGGCAAGTGCTTTTTCCATATCGCTTCTATCCTCCGTGTCGGCTGTTGCTGTCGATTTTGACGAAGCAGCTGCGGCGGCGTTGGGAGTTATTGTCTTTGCAAAGCAGATCGGTGCAGAGGCGTTCACTGCTATGGCAGCTGCCGCCAGAAGTGCTATCTGTTTTCTCATATTATGACCTTCTTTCTAATGATTTCAGAATTTTTGTTTCTGATAATAATACAAATCATATTAGGAAATTTTTTCATTTTAAGTCAAAAAAATACAGATTTGTTATTCTGCACAATTTTTCAAATGATATTTGTGCATTGCTCATGCGTTTGATATTTCGGTGACGATGACCTCATTTCCGTGCTTTTTGATGATATCTGCCAGGTCGTTGACATTCAGCCATACGGTTGCGGTGTTGTCATTGGGGTGAACGCCGATGAGAAAAGGCTCTTTGAAAAAGTCCTTGTCAAGGTAGAATATCACACGCAGTTCGCTGTCATTAAGCAGCCCCAGAGGAGTAACAGCTCCCGGGATAAGACCCATTATGTCCATAAGCTCGCTTTCGGAGGCAAAGGTCAGAGGGCGTGTGCCCTGAGCTTTGCGGAACGCTTTCAGGTCAACACGCATCTCTCCCTTGACGGTGATAAGATAATACTGCCGCCTTTTATCGTCACGGACAAAAAGGTTTTTTGCATCACATTCGGGGTGAGGGTTATCTATCTGCGCCAGCTCCGCCATGTTATATACAGCCTGATGCTCGGTTATCTCAAATTTTACTCCGCTTTGCGTAAGAAAGTCGTAAGCTTCCTGCTTGTTCATGGGGCATATCTCCTTTGGATCTATTGATATTATCATATCACAGCGGGCGGTGAATGTCAATGAAACGGGGTAGCTTAAATAGCATGAAATTGCCGTTATTGACATTTGATATCAGTTGTGCTATACTAACTCTGACAGGAAATTACATAGGGATAAGGAGAAATAGAAATGAAAAATTCATTCAGCGCATGGATGTTCAAGCATTTTTATCACAGCGCAGTAAAAGCCGAGCTGAAACGGCGTGGGTTCCCTCAGAGCACGGCAGATAAGATAATCAGGGAATATGATAAAATATCCGCCCGTGCAAAGGATATAGGCAAATCAAGGCTTATCAGCAGCTACGTAATGGGCATATATTTTATTGCCATGAACCGCAGCACGGGAAAAGACGCCGAGGGGAATTTCGAGATATTCAGAGACGGCCTTTGCGCTTCAAAGCTGTTCCGCAAGGCGGTTGGCAATGCGGAAAGCTACCTTGATGAAAAGAAGATGGCAGGACGTCTCAAGTGGTCGGAGGACAGCCACAAGCGCTTATATGAAAATGACTGGATGCTGGATATCCTGCCGGGAAACGGCGAATATGACCTGGGCTATGACTATCATCAGTGCGGTATATGCAAGATATGCAGCGACGAGGGCTGCCCTGAGCTGGCGAAGTACCTTTGCCGAATGGACTTTGTGCTTGCGGACATTATGGGCATGAAGCTTGTGAGAACAGGCACTATTGCAGAGAGCGCAGATATCTGCGATTTCAGATACAGCAGAAAATGATCATCATAACATAAAAAAACCGCCCCGTGGGGAATTTCCTCACGGGGCGGTTTGGCATATTATACTGCAAACTGGCTGTTGTACAGCTTTGCGTAAAATCCGTTCTTTGCGAGAAGCTCTTCGTGATTGCCCTTTTCAATGATGTGGCCGTCACGCATTACAAGGATAATGTCCGCCTCACGAATGGTGGAAAGGCGGTGAGCTACGATAAAGCTTGTCCTGCCCTGCATAAGGCGTGCAAAGGCTTCCTGTATCTTTATCTCGGTTCGGGTGTCGATAGAGGAGGTAGCCTCGTCAAGGATAAGCATGGGAGGCAGGCAGAGCATTACTCGGGTAATGCACAGCAACTGCTTCTGGCCCTGTGAAAGGCTTCCGCCGTCCTCGCCGATGACCGTATCATAGCCGTTGGGCAGACGCTTGATGAAGCTGTGGGCGTGTGATGCCCTGGCTGCCGCAATGACTTCCTCGTCGGTGGCATCGGGCTTGCCCATAACAATGTTGCTGCGTATGGTTCCCGATTTGAGCCATGTTTCCTGGAGCACCATGCCGTAGTTCCGGCGCAGGCTCTTTCGGGTAATGTGCCTGATGTCGGTGCCGTCTGCCTGAATGCTTCCGCCGTTTACGTCATAGAAACGCATGAGCAGGTTGATGATGGTAGTCTTTCCGCAGCCTGTGGGGCCGACTAAGGCAACTCTCTGACCCGGCTCTACGGAAAGGGTCAGATCTTCGATAAGCTTTTTGTCGGGCACATAGGAGAATGCCACATTATCAAGAGTGATGCGGCCCTCTGCATTTTCCAGCACTTTTGCATCGTCAGCATCGGGTATCTGAGGCTCCTCCTCAATAAGTTCAAAGAGACGGGAAGCGCAGGCAAGTGCGTTCTGAAGCTCGGTAACAACGCCCGAGATCTCGTTAAAGGGCTTTGTGTACTGGTTTGCGTAGGAGAGGAACACCGACAGCATACCTACAGTAAACGGGTCCGGTGCATTTGCGGTCTTTACGCAGGCGATAGCGCCCGTAAGGGCAACTGCCGCATAGACCACGTTGTTTACGAAACGTGTGGTTGGGTTGGTGAGGGAGGAGAAGAAGGTGGCTCTAAGGGAGCATTTCTGAAGTCTGTCGTTTATCTCGTCAAACTTCTCCATTGCCTCGTCCTCGTGGCAGAACGCCTGGACTACCTTCTGGTTTGATATCATTTCATCAATGAAAGCGGTCTGCTCGCCTCTGGTCTCGGACTGGAGATGAAACATAGCGTAGGTCTTTTTTGCGATAAATCTTGCAATGAAGAGGGAAAGGGGGGTGAGGATAACTACTGTGAGGGTTATCTTCCAGTTGATAGTCAGCATGAATATCAGTGTGGCAAGGATAGTTACAACGCCAGTGAAAAGCTGTGTGAAGCCCATGAGCAGGCCGTCCGCAAACTGGTCTGCATCGGCGATGACACGGTTAACGGTCTCGCCTGCGGGGTGGATATCAAGGTAGCTCAGTGGGAGCTTTTGTATCTTCATGAAAGCTTCGTTTCGCATATCACGGACAATGTGATAGGTGATGCGGTTGTTTACCGTGTTCATGAGCCACTGAACAGCCGCAGTTGCCGCAGCGATAAGGGCGATCTCTTTCAGCAGCTTTGCGATGCCTTTGAAATCTACCTGTCCCTTGCCGATGATAAGGTCGATAACATCGCCTATGAGCACGGGTACATACAGCGTAAGGGCAACGGTCATAGCCGCCATTACAATAGACAGGAACATGAGCAGACGGTACTTGCCGATGTATGTCATGACCTTTTTGAATGTGTCCTTGTCAGCCTTTTTCTTGTCAGCCATTTATACCGCCTCCTTTTTGAACTGAGAGTTGTAGATCTCCTGATATACGGAGCAGCTCTTCATAAGCTCGTCGTGTGTGCCTATGCCCACAGCTGCGCCGTCGTCCAGAACGATTATCCTGTCAGCGTGCTGAATGGAAGATGTACGCTGGGATACGATGAATACGGTGGGGTGATAATCCAGCTCTCTCAGTGATTTTCTGAGAGCTGCATCTGTTGCAAAGTCCAGCGCGGAGGCACTGTCGTCCAGAATAAGTATCTCAGGCTTTTTGACCAGCGCACGGGCAATGGTAAGTCTCTGTCTCTGACCGCCGGAGAGGTTCTTTCCGCCCTGCTCTATCTCGCAGTCAAGACCGCCCTTTGCCTTGATAACATCAAGACCCTGAGCCGCCTCTATGGCCTCCATTATCTCGTCATCGGAAGCGTTTGTAACGCCCCACTGCATATTTTCACGGATAGTGCCGTGGAAAAGCACAGCCTTCTGGGGAACAACACCTATCTTCTCACGGAGCTGTTCAACGTCCATATCCTTGACGTTCACGCCGCCGACCTTTACCTCGCCGGAAGCTGCGTCATAGAAACGGGGGATAAGGTTGACAAGAGAGGATTTTCCCGAGCCTGTGCCGCCGATGATACCGATAGTCTCGCCCTTTGCGGCGGTGAAGGTGATATCTGAAAGGGAGTCGGCACCTGCGTTCTTGTATCTCAGGTTAACATGGTCAAATTCCACGCTGCCCTCATTGCAGGAGCTGTTTCCGCTTTCAAGGTCGGGCTTGATGTCAAGCACAGCCTGTATTCTGTTTCCGCAGGCAATGCTCTTTGTGATATTGATGATAAGGTTTGCAAGCTTGATAAGCTCAACAAGTATCTGGGACATATAGTTGTAGAGAGCCACAACTGCACCCTGTGTAAGAATGCCTGCCTCAACTCTCACAGCGCCTGTGTGAATGAGCCAGATAATGGCAAGGTTGATGATAACGTAGGTCACAGGGTTCATAAGAGCGGATATCTTTCCTACAAACTTCTGTGAAGCGGTAAGCTCGTTGTTCTTGTTTATGAAATCGTCGGTCTCCTCGTCCTCCTTGCAGAATGCACGGATAACTCTTACGCCTGTAAGATTTTCTCGGGTGACGGTCATAACAGCGTCAAGCTTCTGCTGTACCTTCTTGTACAGGGGAATGGAGCCGAGCATTATGCCGAATACCACGATAAGCAGCACAATAGTGACATAAACAAATATCATTGCGGAGGGAACGTCGATGGTGAACGCCATTATCATTGCGCCGAAAACCACAAAGGGGGAGCGGAGCAGCAGGCGGAGCGCCAGGTTCATGCCGTTCTGCACCTGATTCATGTCGCTGGTCATTCGGGTGATGAGGGTAGATGTACCGATCTGGTCAAGCTCTGAGTACGAGAGCGACTGAATGTGACCGAATAGTACGTGGCGTATCTTGCTTACAAAGCCAACGGAAGCCTTTGCGGCAAAATACTGAGCGGTGATGGAGAATGCCAGACCCACAAATCCCAGCAGAACAAGTACCAGGCACATTTTGATGATGTAGCCTGTATCGCCGTTTTCGATACCCGTATCGATTATGGCAGCAATGACCAGCGGGACAAACAGCTCGAAAAGCGCTTCAAGCAGTTTGAAAAGCGGACCTAAAATACTCTCCTTGATATAATCTTTAAGATATACAAGCAGCTTTTTCAAATAAATACCTCCCTTAATTACATACATTGCTTATTATACCATTTATGCTGTCAGGATTTTATAAGTAAATATAAATAATTATGGTATAAAACAAAAATAAAAAAAAGCCGCCATGAAAAACGTGTGAGTTTTTATGGCGTCTATGTGTTATAAGGCAGGCATATTAGTTTGTGGAAAAGTTACATCACCTGTGCAGTATATGCCTGATATAAGCAAAGGTGTAATCCTCGCCCTCTTCGGCAAGCATTACAAGGAGCATTTCGATGAGCTTTGCGGTGTCGGGGTGAATGAGCCTCTGAGCGGCATTGCCCCTCCTGTAATAAGCCAGCGGAGAAGCGTCGGTGTAGTTCTCGCCCATGTATATCTTGCTTGCAGCCACACGGTCGCAGAACATCTCCGCAACATAGATGAGCGGCATTTTAACGGCTTCATTGCGCTTGGTCTTGGGGCTGTAGTCGTTCCAGTATTCAAAGTGATGCTTGTTCCTGCCCTTGTGGTGCATCCATGCGGTGCTGTAGCCCTTAAGCTCACGCTCTGCCTCGTTGGGGCTGCGGGTGCCCTGATACATTTTACAGCTTATCCAGAATTCCTCGGGGCTGTATTTTGACAGGTCGTGCGTAAGACCCTGCCAGTAAAGACCTGCACGGAAGCAGTTCTTCATTACCTCACGTCTGTGGCGGCCTACAGTTCTCAGGTGCTTGTAAATGTTGATGGGATTTATCATAAGGACATCTCCGTATATCAAAGTAATTGGTTTATTATCAGTATATCACTTATAAAAGCGGCTGTCAATCGGATCTTTAAGGCTGCATATTTCCGCCGGCTTTCAAATATAAATAATCATAACCTGTCCGAAAGAAGGCCGTATGCTGATGAACGTTAAGATAATTTCAGAAAAGCAGATAGCAAAGGACGCTGCAAAAATGACGCTCCTCAGCCTTGCTATGCAGACTGCGGGCATGATATTCAATGTAAAACTCTCCGATATGGCAGGCACCTCCGCCGTGGGGCTGATGTCGCTGATATTTTCGCTGTTCGGATTTATTATGGTGCTTGCAAACGGAAATATCCTTACCTCCACAGGCAGATTTGTCTCGGAGGCAAGGGGAGCGGGGCATGAGAATTTCTGCACTGTTATGAGATATTCCCTTACTTTTTCCCTGTGCCTGTCATTGTGCTTCGGGCTGGGGGCATTTCTGCTGTCAGATTTTCTTGGAGAGACTATACTTAAAAGCAGGCAGCTTTCCATATCGGTGCGGCTCATTGCCATTTCACTGCCCTTTGCTTCCGCAGGGTCGTGCATAAAGGGATATTTCCACGGTATCCGACAGGTCAGCGTGCCTATGCGGGGCGACCTTATCGAATTTGCCGCCAAATGGACTGTGCTGTTCGGCGGACTTATCCTTTTCGGCGGAACGGAATATTTCTACACCGTGGCAGCGGCAGGCATTCTCGGGGGAGAGTTCATAAGCTTTTGTTACTACGGCGCAAAATATCTTGATGAATATAAGCATTTCCGTGTCCGTCCCCTGTGCTCTGCACCTCTTCTGACGGACACGCCCAAGGGATATATCAGAAGCACTTTCCCCATTCTTCTCAGCGGATATGTGCAGATGCTCATGTCAACGGCAAATGAGCTGCTTGTGCCTGCGGCTCTGCTGAGATACAGCAAAAGCACGAAGGAGGCTCTCAGCTGCTACGGCTGCTTTGAAGCTATAATCATGCCTGCGGTGTTTTTTCCGTCGGCGGTGCTCACCAGCCTTTCGGGCATAATCATTCCCGAGGCGGCATTGGCGAACCGCTGCGAGGATAAAGAGATACGGCGGTGCAGGCTTTGTCGGCTGACGGACAGTGTGTTTGAAAAGTCCTTTACCTATGCCTTTTTCATTGCGGCGCTGTTCTTCTTCTGCGGCAAATGGGCAGGCAGAGTGCTTTGCCCCTCCGATGCGATGGTGGGGGATTCACTTGTGATACTTGCCCCCGTTATCCCATTTATCTACCTTGAAATTGTGCTGGAGGGGCTGCTGAAGGGCATGGGGCGGCAGAATTTTTCCACCGTGAACTCCCTCTGCGAATATGCCGTGCGGATAGCCTGCGTTATGATATTTGTGAGCAAGGCAGGCTTTGGCGGAGTACTTATATCCTATTATGCCAGCAACGTGATAAGCAATATCGCTCGAATAATCGTTGTATGCCGTGAGTCGGAGATGCGGTTCGACTGGCTGCGCTACTGCATAAAGCCGCTTGCCAAGGGGGTGATATGCTGCATGGCAGGACTGGCTGCAGTGCGGCTCACTCATGCGGCTCATTCTGGAGAGCTTGCCTGCCTTATCGTGTTCATTATGACTGCGGCTGCGGTGTTCTTCATCTTTTTCGGCGGAAAGCCCATGGGACAGAGGATAAAGGAGCTGCGGGAATGTGCATAAAATGCGCATAAAAAAGGCTGCTGCATCTCTGCAACAGCCCTTTTATCAAGCCATTATTCAATTAGAATATTGCAACAACTGCGCCCTTGTAGGTCTCGTCGATGAAGTTCTTAACATCATCGGTCTCAAGTGCCTTGATGAGAGCCTGAGTCTTTGCACTGTTCTCGTCGCCGTTTCTTACAGCAATGACGTTTGCATAGGTCTGAGCTGCATCGCCGGAAGCATCTTCAACTGCAAGAGCATCGGAGCTGGAAAGACCTGCTGCAAGTGCATAGTTGCCGTTGATTACTGCCAGAGAACCTTCATCGCTGTTGTTGAACTGAGCAGCTACTGTATCAGCCTGAACGGTAACGATGTTGTAGCCGTGGTTATCGGTGATATCGAGAGTTGTTACGCCGTCTGCTGCATTTGCTCCCTCGGGAAGATCAATGAGGCCTTCCTGCTTAAGGAGGAGAAGTGCTCTTGTCTCGTTGCTGTCGTCAGCGGGGATAACGATGGTTGCGCCTTCCTTAACGTCAGCTACGCTTGCAACGCCGTTGCCGTAAAGACCGAAGGGCTCGTAGTGGATAGAAGCAGCTGCTACAAGGTCAGTGCCGTTGGAAGCGTTGAAGCTGTTGAGGTAAGGTGTGTGCTGGAAGTAGTTTGCATCAAGCTCACCGTCTGCAAGAGCCTTGTTGGGGAGAACGTAGTCATCGTAGATAACGATGTCAAGGGTGTAGCCCTCGTCTGCGAGAGTGTCCTTTACAAAGTTGAGGATCTCACCGTGAGGTGTGGAGGTTGCGCCTACTCTGATAACGTTGTCGCCGTCGGAGGTTTCATCGGCAGCAGCCTCGGTATCGGCAGCTGTGTCATCAGCGGGAGCTGCGGTATCCTCTGCTGCAGCAGCGGCAGTGGTGTCGGCAGCGGTTGTGGTGGTGTCAGCTGTGCCTGTAGAGCCGCAGCCTGTAAGGGAAAGTGCAGCAAGGGAAAGTGCGAGAATAACAGATGATAACTTTTTCATAATGATCTAACTCCTTAAAATCTTTATTTATTTTTATTACGGACAAATCCTGACTTGTTTTGACTGACAGCGTCAACACATTCGTCCGTAACGGAAGTTCTCTCTTAACAGCTTTTCAAATAAGCCTGCCATAAAAATTGCCCCTTTTACTTATTTATTCGCTTATCGGTCTTTCTTGCGATAAGCATACCCAGCTCCTGTATCACCTGAACGATGATGACTGTAAGCAGAACGCAGAGCCAGATTATGTTATTGTTGAAGCGCTGATAGCCGTAGGTGATGGCGATCATTCCAAGTCCGCCGCCGCCTATGGTTCCTGCCATTGCGGAGTAGCCCAGAATAGTTACCAGCGAGATGACCGCACCCACTATAAGTGAAGGCTTTGCTTCGGGGATAAGCACCTTGCAGATTATCTTGAATGAAGATGTTCCCATTGCCTGAGCCGCTTCGATAACGCCGCTGTCAACCTCCTTGATGGAGGATTCAGCCATTCTTGCAACGTAGGGGATAGCTGCGATTATCAGCGTAACTATCATCGCTTTGTTGCCAAGGCTGGTGCCGACTATGAGCTTTGCGGCGGGGAGCATTGCTATCATCAGGATAACAAAGGGGATACTTCTGAAAATGTTGACCAGTATTCCGAGGAGCTTGTTGAGCCAGCCTATGGGGTGAATGCCCTCCTTATCGGTGACGCAAAGGAGAACGCCCAGGGGAAGCCCCACAAGATAGGCGAAAAATGCGGAAATAAAGGTCATGTATATGGTCTCCCATACGCCAAGCTGTATAATGCCCTTGTCCCAGAGCTGTGTAAGCAGATCGTTCATTTTATGACCATTCCTTTTCGGTTGTTATATTTCGGCATAGTCAATGCCGCTGCGTTTAAGATATTCAAAAGCCCTTACTGAGCCCTTGCTGTCATCGGGAAGCTGGATTATCATTTCGCCGAACGCCTTGCCGTCCAGATCCTTTGTGTCGGCGTAAAGAATATTCACGGGAACGCCGCACTCGAAGATTATGTTTGCGATAACGGGTTTGGTGGAGCTTTCACCGTTGAAGATAATGCGTATCTTCTTTCCGCCTGTTACCTCTGCAGTGGTCTTTGACTCGGGGAGAACAAGCCTTCTTGCAATATCCGACTGAGGATTTGCGAATACCTCGCTTACCGCACCAAGCTCAGCCACACGGCTTTTATCCAGAACAGCCACCCTGTCGCAGATGCTGTTTATTACCTTCATCTCGTGGGTGATAACCACAATGGTAACGCCCATGGTCTCGTTTATCTTTTTCATAAGCTCCAGAATGGAACGTGTGGTGTCGGGGTCGAGAGCACTTGTGGCTTCATCGCAGAGGAGATATTTTGTCTCTGCTGCCAATGCTCTTGCAATAGCAACTCTCTGCTTCTGACCGCCCGAAAGCTGTGAGGGATAAGCTTTTGCCTTATCGGAAAGTCCTACAAGCTCCAGCAGGTCTGCCGCTCTTTTGAGAGCCGCATCTTTTTTTACTCCCGCAATTTCAAGGGGATAGCAGATGTTCTTTATAACATTTCTCTGAGCTAAGAGGTTAAAGCCCTGAAATATCATTCCTATGTTCTGGCGGGTCTTTAAAAGCTCCTTGTTTGAAAGCTTTCCCAGATCCTGACCGTCAACTATCACCTGACCCGAGGTGGGCTTTTCAAGATAGTTGATGCAGCGGACAAGTGTGCTTTTGCCTGCGCCCGAAAGACCGATTATGCCGAATATCTCACCGTCATTTATAGTCAGGCTGATATCACGCAGAGCAGTTATCTCGCCTGCTGCGGACTGATAGGTTTTGCTGAGATTTTTTATTTCTATCACGATGTTTCCTCCAAACAGCAAAAAAATAACAGGCATCGCCGTGCCTGTCTGCAATTACAGATTTCCGCATTTATTCACTGAAAGCGGAGGACACAGCATTTT
>OGZK01001062.1_pt1 | contig 26906 bp, 22 predicted proteins | sample 1576791 | NCBI WGS metagenome assembly OGZK01 (sample SAMEA3541556, study PRJEB24748) | human gut metagenome | biome: human gut; feature: human-associated habitat; material: faeces | place: China | collected 2012
TCCAAGCTCTGAAACCCTTGATTTTCCTGCATTCCTACTTATCAATAGACTTCATTGTCGGGAAGAGAAGCACATCTCTGATTGCAGGTGAATCTGTAAGCAGCATAACAAGTCTGTCGATACCGTAACCGATACCGCCTGTTGGTGGCATACCTACTGCAAGTGCGTTAAGGAAGTCCTCATCTGTGTGCTGTGCTTCCTCGTCGCCGTTCTCTGCGTTCTTATCCTGCTGTGCGAAACGCTCTCTCTGGTCGATTGGGTCGTTAAGCTCTGAGTATGCATTACACATTTCCCATGTATTAATGAAAAGCTCGAAACGTTCAACCTTCTCTGGATCAGATGGCTTCTTCTTAGTAAGTGGAGATATTGCAAGAGGATGATCCATAATGAATGTAGGCTGGATTAAATTCTCCTCGCAGTACTCCTCAAAGAAGAGATTGATGATGTCGCCCTTAGTGTGACGCTCCTCAAACTCAATTCCTCTCTCCTTAGCAAGAGCCTTAGCTTCTTCGTCAGTCTTAATTGTATCAAAATCAACACCGGCGTATTCCTTAATTGCGTCATTCATAGTAAGTCTTCTGAATGGCTTTCCAAGGTCAATCTCAGTGCCGTTGTAAGTAATCTTAGTTGTACCGCATACAGTCTCAGCAAGATGTCTGAACATACTCTCAGTAAGTTCCATCATTCCTTCGTAATCTGTGTATGCCTGGTAAAGCTCCATAAGCGTGAACTCAGGGTTGTGTCTTGTATCAACACCCTCGTTACGGTATACTCGTCCGATTTCATAAACTCTTTCAAGACCACCAACGATAAGTCTCTTAAGATAAAGTTCTAATGAAATACGAAGTTTAACGTCTTCATCAAGTGCATTGTAATGAGTCTCAAATGGTCTTGCGGCAGCACCACCTGCATTAGATACAAGTGTTGGTGTCTCAACTTCCATGAAATCTCTGCCATCAAGGAACTTTCTGATTTCCTTGATAATCTTAGATCTCTTTACAAATGTTTCCTTAACCTCAGGATTCATTATTAAATCAACATATCTCTGACGGTATCTCATATCAGTATCTGTGATTCCGTGGAACTTTTCTGGAAGTACCTGTAAACTCTTAGAAAGAAGAGTAATCTCCTCAGCGTGAACTGAAATCTCTCCTGTCTTAGTTCTGAAGATGAATCCTTTGATACCGAAGATATCACCGATATCAGACTTCTTGAAGTCTGCATATGCTTCTTCGCCAATTGCATCTCTTGAAATATATGCCTGCATTCTGCCCTTAAGATCAGCAATGTTACAGAAAGATGCCTTTCCCATTACTCTCTTGAACATCATACGTCCAGCAAAGCTTACATTGATTGGAGAAGCATCCATAATAGCTCTTCTCTCATTGTAATCAGCAGTAACTGCTTCTCTTGCCTGTTGCTCATCTAAACCTTCAGTATTAACTGCTGGTCTGTCACCGAGAAGTTCCTTCTCATGTGCTTCATAGATAGCTCTTATTTCGTCTGTGTGATGTGTTACATCATACTTTGTTATCTGAAATGGATCCTTACCTGCGTCCTGAAGGTTCTTTAACTTTTCCATACGAACCTTAATCTGCTCGTTAACGTCAGGCTGCTGTGCAGATTTATTATCTCCCATGAATGAGTATCTCCTTTTCTATACGTTACTGAAATATATCTTTATTAGTCGTTCTTTACAGATACAACTGTATATTCAATCTCTCCAACAGGTGCTTCTACCTTAACAGTATCACCCTTCTTCTTTCCAATAAGAGCTGCACCAAGTGGTGACTCATTAGAAATCTTGTTATTAAGGCTGTCTGCCTCTGATGAACCAACGATTGTATACTCGATATCCTCATCGAATTCTACGTCGTGAAGTACAACAACGCTCTCCATCTTAACTACATCTTTATTCTTATCGTTATCCTGAATAACCTCACAGTTAGCAAGAATTGCTTCAAGTTCTGCAATTTCTGTTTCAATATCTCTCTGCTCGTCCTTAGCTGCATCGTACTCAGCGTTCTCTGATAAATCGCCCTGCTCTCTTGCTTCCTTTAACTTCTGGGCAACTTCCTTTCTTCTGACAACCTTAAGCTCCTCAAGTCTTGCTACTCTTTCGTCATACCCCTTTTTAGTAAGAAACTGTTTCTCTGCCATGTTCTTATCACCTTTCTATATATATATGCTACACTAATATGCTTCTGCTCTACTAGAGAATAAAACCCCACAAGCGTCACAATATTATAAACTATCAGTTCCTGTCTGTCAATGTAACCCTTCCAGTATCCTATCCACAAGCCCATCAAACTGTTCCAGATTAGTAACCTGGTTAGCTTCATTTCTTAATGCTGCTGCATGCTTGATTCCTGCTGTATACCATGCAAAATGTTTTCTCATCTCGCGGATTCCTGTAAACTCGCCTTTTATCTCACACAGTCCTTTGGCATGTCTCTTAATCATCTGGCATATTTCTTCAACGGATGGTGGTTCAATTATTGTACCATTATTCATATATTCAGAAACCTGTCTGAATATCCATGGATTTCCTCTTGCTGCCCTTCCAATCATTATTCCGTCACAGCCTGTATGCTTCATCATATTAACAGCATCTTCGCCGCTTTTAATATCGCCATTACCAATAACTGGAATCGATACTGCTTCTTTGACCTGTCTTATTATATCCCAGTCTGCATGTCCTGAATAATACTGCTGCCTTGTTCTTGCATGGACTGCAACGGCAGCCCCGCCAGACTCCTCAATAACATGTGCTATCTCAGGCGCATTTATACTATTCTCATCAAATCCTGCCCTTATCTTGATTGTAAGCGGCTTATCAAGCGCATCAGCCATCTTCTCGACTATTCTTCCGACAAGCACAGGATCCTTCATAAGTGCCGAACCCTCACCGTTATTGACTACCTTTGGAACAGGACATCCCATATTGACATCAATTATATCAAACTCTCTTTCTGAAAGTCTCTTTGCTATATCAGCCATGATATCCGGGTCTGAACCAAAAAGCTGCAATGCAAGCGGCCTCTCCTCTGGCACTGTCTTCATCAGGTCTTCTGTATTCTTATTGTTATACAGCACAGCCTTAGCACTGACCATCTCTGTACACATAAGCCCACAGCCCTGCTCCTTGCATAAAAGTCGAAATGGCAGGTCTGTTACTCCTGCCATCGGTGCCAATGCAATATTGTTCTTTATCTCAACATTTCCAATTCTCATAATTACTCCATGCCTAAGAAGAATACCTTAAAGAACATCTCAAGTGATTCAAGAAGTTCTCTCTTCTCATACTGATACTTCTTGACGAGCATACCGCATGCTATCTCGTCATACAGTAAATCGCCCTCGTCTGCTGATGATTTGAACAAAAGATTGCCTTCCTCATCGAATTCCATATCAAGTATTCCACCAACTTCCTCTGTGAAAAGAACGCACATAATCTTTAACTCGTTCTTTACATCATCCGGAAGCTTATCAAAATCAGGGTTAAAATAGTATTTCTTCTCATAAGAATTAGATACACATAAAACTACATTTTCATCAAACATATCCATATAATCCTCTCACAGAAACCTCTCCGGTTCTGATAATCTTCTCGCCCTCGTCTGTCTTAATGATAAGTTCGCCCTCATCATTGATTCCAAGTGCTTTTCCAACAATTTCCTTGTCAGCATATATTGCCTTGACGTCGCCGCCCTTATTGACAAGCATTGAATTATAGTCTTCTTTAAGCCCAGCCAGATTCTGTGTCTTAACAAATGTATCATAGTACTTTGCAAAGCTCTCTGAAAATGCGGCTACTATACGGCTTCTTTTCAGATGGTCGCCAGTCTCAAGATACAGAGAAGAAGCTGTTGCCTTGATTGAATCATCAAATTCTGTCGTATTAACATTAATTCCCATACCAATAACTACATAATGTATGTAATCCATCTCAGCACTCATCTCTGTTAATATTCCACATACCTTCTTCTTATTAAGAACTATATCATTAGGCCACTTTATACGGCACTCTGCATCATTTCCGTCCTCTGTAAGAACCTTGTGGATTGCCTCCTGCACAGCCATGGCTGCCACTATTGTAAGCATTGACGCATTGACTGGTGCAATATCCGGTCTTAAAAGAAGTGACATCCATATCCCACTTCCTGCAGGAGAAACCCAATTCCTGCCGCGTCTGCCCCGGCCACCTGTCTGACTCTCTGTTATATAAAGTGTTCCATCCGCTGCATTATCTCTCTCTGCCGCTCTCTTAGCTTCGTTGTTAGTAGAATCTGTCTCGTCATAATACACTACTTCGCGGATAATTCCGGTTGTACTGCCTGTATCCACACAGGTAAGCTGACTCATTATCTCGCCTGATGTAAGAATATCAGGATACTTTGTTATATGATATCCCTTATTCTGGACTGCCTCTATAACATAGCCTTCTTCTTTTAACTGGTTTATCACCTTCCAGACAGCCGTTCTTGAAACCCCCAGCATATTGCACAGTGCCTGTCCTGACACATATCCATCTGATTTTCTCAAAACATTTAAAATCTTAGTCTTCATACCATTACCCGCCATGCTATTACTGCCATAAGTAGAAGTCCTAACGTAACAACTGTAAGAATAACGCCTGACACCGTTCTGTCGCTCATGAAATTTTTCGCAGCCGTAAGACCGTTTACCAGTGCTCCAAGGAAGAATTCAACTGCAAACAATATGCCGCTTCCGCTTCTTAGAAACAATATGATAATAAATACAATTCCTATTGCAAATGTGAGTGCTATATTGGCATAGTCTATGAGCATCTTGCTCTTTCTATACGCGCCACTCGTTGTATAATACATAACGCCTCCATACCTTACGAATTAACCGTTGCCAATTACATTTTTACTTATAAGCTCCAAGTGTAGCTGCCATCACAGCCTTGATTGTATGCATTCTGTTCTCAGCCTCATCGAATACAACTGACTGCTCTGACTCAAATACTTCATCTGTAACTTCCATCTCATCAAGACCGAATTTGTCATGAATTTCTTTACCAATCTTAGTCTTAAGGTCATGGAATGCAGGGAGACAGTGCATAAATATTGCGTTCTTAGAAGCATTGTCCATAACTGCCTTGTTAACCTGATATGGAAGAAGTGCCTTGATTCTCTCTGCCCATACTTCGTCAGGCTCACCCATTGATACCCATACATCTGTATATAATACATCTGCATCCTTAGTTCCTGCCTTAACATCTTCTGTAAGTGTTACTGAACCACCGCTTATCTTTGCCCATTCCTCACACTGTGCAACGAGTTCCTTGTCAGGGAAATATTCCTTAGCTGTGCAGGCTGTGTAATGAAGTCCTAACTTAGAGCAGACAATCATAAGTGAATTACCCATGTTGTATCTTGCATCACCCATGTATACGAACTTAACACCCTTTAATCTGCCGAGCTTCTCTTTGATTGTAAGCATATCTGCAAGCATCTGTGTTGGATGGTATTCGTTAGTAAGTCCGTTCCATACAGGCACGCTTGAATATTTTGCAAGATCTTCAACTATCTCCTGACCGAATCCTCTGTATTCGATTCCTTCAAACATTGTACAGAGAACTCTTGCTGTATCAGCAATGCTCTCTTTCTTGCCAATCTGTGAACCTGTTGGGTCAAGATATGTGACACCCATACCAAGGTCATGGGCTGCTACCTCAAATGAGCAGCGTGTTCTTGTACTTGTCTTCTCGAATATAAGTGCAACATTCTTTCCGATAAGTGGCTGTTCTACAATGCCCTTTTTCTTCTTATCCTTAAGCTCTGCTGCTAAGTCTATCAAATATAAAATCTCCTCAGGTGTATAATCCTTGAGTGTTAAAAAGTCGCGTCCCTTTAAATCCATGACATCCTCCTGTCTGTATGGCAAATTCGCATACATTGAATAATTAATAACTTTGTTCATTCTATCGCAATTATAGTCCTTCGTCAAATGCGTTGTTTAATTTGTGTAGTTGTAAGACGGTCGGTTGTGGGAGATAGCGGATAGCTTCCGTTAAACTTCTCTGCATAATAATAGGCACTGGGCGTTCCATGCTTCGTCCCCGACCGTTAACGCTGGCAACGCACATCCTTGTGCGCGCCAGCTCACGCGTCCGTCCATGGACGCGTGTACACTCATTCTTTCTACATGCCCAGTACCTTTATTATGCGTTCAGTTTAAAGTCAGCTTTCCGCCATCCCCCACAACCTCCCTTTCTCCACACTTCTCCAAATTCATGGCAGAGTAACTTTCCTCTCCTACACCTCTCCGGACTGGTTCGCCTTTCGGCTGCCAGTTTAAAAGGCTGCACAACCACTCTACTTTCCATCAAAATTCATGGGAGGGGCTTTGCCCCGTCCCATGAATATTCCGCATCTGCCACACCTTCCGTCCGCCAATAAAAAAGGTGGTGTGGCTTTTCTGACTGCAAACTATGCACATAATAAAAGCATTGAGCAAAGTCACTACCTAAGTGTACGCGCGTCCACGGACGGACGCGCGAGCTGTCTCGTGCATGGATGCACGTTGACAGCGTAACGAGAACTTAAACAGCCTTCCACGCTCAATGCTTATTATTATGTAGCGTAGTTTGTACGGAAGAAAACCACACCACCTTTTTATTCCTTAATGGAATATATGATCTCCAATTATTACAAAATCTGAATAGTTGTTAACATCTACAGTATATAATGCCCTGAATGATGTATAACCACCTATATTATTAACGCCTGATAATGCTTCAAGTGCTGCCTGCATGCATTCTGTGTTTCTCGGACCATTTGCAAGTCTTGCTGCAAATCTGTCTGATGGATTACCAGCGCCATCTGATACACCAGAGAACTGTGATCTCTGATAAACAACACCCGAAACTGTCCCCGGATAATGTCCGCTTCGCACTCTGTTAAGAATAACATTTGCAACAGCGAGCTTTCCTGCATATGGCTGATATGCAGCCTCCCAGTCTATGATACATGCCATAAGCCATATATCATCGTCTGATACGCTCATAGTTGGGTTATATGTTATATCTGTTCCTGATATTGTATTAGCAATTATCTTCTGTCGTCTTGCTTCCTCTGCTGCAGCCGCCGCTCTTTCAGCTTCTGCCTCTGCCTCAAGTCTTGCTTCTTCTGCAAGTCTTTCAGCCTCTTCTTCTGCTTCAATAGCTTCAATCTCTGCTATTGTATATCCTGCAAGAAGATTATCTGTTCCAATCTGTTCTGCTATAGCCTCTGCTTCTTCTCCAAAACATAAGCACTGTGTCTGTACATAACCTTCGCAGTTTCCTGAACTAACTTTAGTCCATTCCTTTCCGACCATATCAACATCTACAAGTGTGTTAGTATATAATCTTCCCACAACCTGTGCTGTCTCTTCGTCAGAAGTGTCATAAACATCAAGATAAGGATCAGTAATTGCTACTGCCTTGTTCTTGTATGTTCCTGTTTCTTCATACCCAGTCACAAGAACCTCTTCTGTATTAGCTGAATAAGATGCAACCTTAATTCCCGTGTCAGTATTCTGTGTTTTCTCATAGGTAGTTGCCACTGCTGGAAGAACCGGTGTCATAAATAACACAATCGCAGCTCCCACATAGCAAGCAGCTTTGCTACTTCTAAGTTTCATATTATACTTCCCTTTCCGGCGGCTTATTTAGCTTCGCCTGTAAATTGTTACAGAAATGTTACAATTTATTACGGAAATATAATAGCAAAGTTACAGTAATTTGTCAAATATGTTAAAACCCGCTCTATGAGCGGGTTTGCGGGTTTGTTTATTAAATTCATTTTGCAAAATATAGTATATGACCATATATATAGTTGGTTATCTACACACTTCTCTGTCTGACAGCTTCGTATGTAAGAATTGTACATGCTATTGCCGCGTTAAGAGATTCAACCTCTCCCTGCATCGGAATTCTTATAAGTGTATCTGCCTGCTTAGTGATATCCTCTGTAAGTCCATTCCCCTCATTGCCTATTAGAAAAGCGGTTCCTTCCCTGTAATCTTCACCAAGATATGTATTCTTTCCGTCAAGATGTGCAGCATATACCTTAATTCCGGCATTCTGACACTGTGAAACTGCATCGCTAAAATCCTGCACATAAACAAATGGCACTCTGAATATAGAACCCATTGTTGACCTTATTGTCTTAGGATTATATATATCCACAGTATTAGAGCTCATAATAACTCCGGTAACGCCTGCACCTTCACCCATCCTTAATATAGTTCCCAGATTACCCGGATCCTGAAGATTCTCAACAAGAATCAGCAACGGATTGTCGGTAAGCATATCTGAAATACTGCTGTCCTTCATTCTTACAACCGCCATAATCCCCTGTGGTGTCTGTGTCTGTGACATTCTGTCAAATACATTATCGGCGACAATCTCAATACCGTCAGAAGAAATCCCCTGCTTCTTAACCAGCTCATGCACATACTCAGGATTGTTACTATGAAATCTTTCAGACATATATATCTTCACCAGCAAATCTGCCGGCACCTCAGATACCATGCGGACTCCCTCTACAACATATTCTTTATTCTTCTTTCTTTCCCTGGCCTTAGAAAGCAATGATATAACATGCTTTACTTGTGAACTGCTCGTACTGGTTATCATTATGAGGTTACCTTTCTGCCATGCATTACTTAGAAAGTAATGCACTTATATTAAATTCATAATCATTAATATCCTTAGTCATGGCAAGTGCTTCATCAATATCATAATCAACAAACTTACCATCCCTGTATGCTACAAGTCTGTTACTCTTTCCTTCAGCAAGAAGGTCAACAGCATAAGCACCCATAATAGACGCATACATTCTGTCCTTACATGTTGGTGAACCACCACGCTGCATGTATCCTAAAATAGTAGCTCTTGTCTCAATACCTGTTGCAGCTTCAATTCTTCTTGCCATTCCTGTAGAATGTCCGATACCTTCAGCATTAATAATAAGATGGTGTTTCTTGCCCTTCTTTCTTCCTTCTATAATATGATTAATAAGAGTCTGCTCATCATTATCATATCTTTCCGGAAGAAGGATATCCTCTGCTCCATTGGCAATACCACACCACAATGCAATATATCCTGCATTTCTTCCCATAACCTCAATAATACTGCATCTTTCATGTGATGTAGATGTATCTCTTATCTTATCAATAGCTTCCATTGCTGTATTAACAGCAGTATCAAATCCAATAGTATAATCTGTACATGCAATATCAAGATCAATTGTTCCCGGAAGTCCGATAGTATTAATTCCCTGTGCTGCAAGCTTCTGTGCACCTCTGAAAGAACCATCTCCACCGATTACAACTATACCGTCAATTCCATGCTTTCTGCATACTTCAGCACCTCTCTTCTGACCTTCTTCAGTCATGAATTCCATGCATCGTGCTGTATAGAGGACTGTTCCACCACGCTGGATAATATCAGCTACGCTTCGCTTGTCCATATCAATTATCTCATCATTAAGAAGTCCGTTATAGCCCTTCTGAATACCCTTGACCTTAAGTCCCTTATTCAAAGCAGTTCTTACAACTGCACGGATAGCAGCATTCATGCCTGGAGCATCTCCACCACTTGTTAATACGCCGATTGTTTTAATTTCCTTTGCCATAACTTCCCCTTTCTTATCTCTTAATATTATTTTCTGCTTTATGTTACCACATTATAAAAGAAAAATCTTCTTTTTTTGATAATTTTTTACCAATGTTAATTAAAAATTATGTTGTAGCAACATTTTTCTCACCATATTTACTCTTAAGAATATAAAGCAGGTCTGATGTCACCTTCACGCACTGACTCTGTGGAAGCGCTATTCTCTGTTTTTCTGCCACACAATATATTGTGACTGTGTCTTTACCGTCCGATTCTTTGAAAATATCAGCAAGCTCATCCCTGTGTGTCTCATACTCAGCAAGACTGTCAAACCTGAGCCACAATCTTCTTGGAACACTGTCAAAGCTCACAACACTGTCTGCCGTAAGTCTTGCAGGTTTGTCGGCATCTGCCTGTATTCTTCCCGTAACAAATACTTTGTTGGTCGTATCAAAAAGTCTTTTATATTTTTGATAATTTCTTGCAAACATGATTACCTCAACGCTTCCAACAAAATCTTCTATTGTAAGGTACGCCATCTGCTGGCCTGAACCGGTAGTAATAACCTTAATGTTACTTATAAGGCCACCTATCGTCTGCTTTGAACCGTTCATAAGCTTTGCCTGTCCGGTTTCCTCATCAATAAGAAAATCTGTACTTCTCGCAGAAATATGCTTCTCCCACATACCAGTATATTCATCCAGCGGATGTCCTGTTACATATACACCGAGAACTTCTTTTTCACGTTCAAGCAGATCCTCCTTTTCAAACTCCTGAATATCAGGCACTTTCATTTCAAGGCTCTGTTTATCCTCTTCACTTACGAAATCGAATAGTGACATTTGTCCCGAAATAGCATCTTTATTCTGCTTAACAGCACTATCAATCATTCTTTCATAGACATTCATCATGCCCCGTCTCGTATTACCAAATGTGTCAAATGCACCTGCAAGTATAAGATGCTCAACTGTTCTCTTATTAATTGCCCCTGCCATTCTTGTAATAAAATCCTGCATGGAGTGAAAATCGCCATTATTGGTCCTTTCTTCAATAATCGCAGTAATTGTAGGTCTTCCCATACTCTTTACCGCATTAAATCCAAACCTTATATTCTTACCTTCAACACCGAAATCAGCAACTGATTTATTGACATCAACAGGAAGAATACTAATTCCCATCTCTCTTGCTGCAAGAATATATTCTGCGACCTTACTTGTTTTATCAGTTACACTTGATATCAGCCATGCCATATACTGTACAGGAAAATGTACTTTCAGATATGCTGTCTGGTATGCCACAACCGCATAGCATGCCGCATGTGATTTGTTAAATGCGTATTTTGCAAAATCCATCATCTCATCATATATCTTATTGGCAGTCTCTTCATTTATGCCATTCTTAATACAGCCTGGTACTCCGTTAGCCTCATTACCATATACGAAATTCTGACGTTCCTGCTCCATTACATCAAGCTTTTTCTTAGCCATTGCTCTTCGCACATTATCACTACCGCCCCACGAATATCCGGCAAGGTCACGGACAATCTGCATAACCTGCTCCTGATAAACCATACAGCCATATGTCGGCTCTAAGATTGGCTCTAACTGCGGGCATTCATAGGTTATGTTTCCCGCGTTCTCTTTTCCTTTAATATACTGTGGTATGAAATCCATTGGTCCCGGTCTGTAAAGCGATATACCAGCAATTAAATCCTCTAAACAATCCGGTTTTAACTCTTTCATGAAGTTTTTCATTCCGCCACTCTCTAACTGGAATATACCTGCACATTTGCCCTGACTTATACATTCAAATACAGACTTATCGTTATATGGTATATTATCCACTGAAAATGCAGGGTCAATCTGCTGTTCACATTTTTCAGTCTGTTGGATTACAGTTAAGTTTCTAAGACCTAAAAAGTCAAATTTTAACAGTCCCAAATGTTCCAGAGTAGGACCTTCAAACTGCGTAACCTTAACATTATCTGCTCCAACTGCAACCGGAACATACTCTCCAACATCCTTCTGACTGATAAGAACACCTGAGGCATGAACTGAAGCATGCCTTGGCAGTCCTTCAAGTCTCTTTGCTTTATCTATAAGATCTCTCACTGTCTCATCAGCTTCATACAATGCCTTAAACTCAGCATTTGGCTTAATGTCCCTGTCTGCGTCACCATTCATTGCACTGTCAATCGTAACACCAACCTTCTGTGGTATCATCTTCGCAATGTTATCAACCATCGCATATGGAAGATCCATAACCCTTCCGACATCTTTAATAACGGCTCTTGCTGCCATAGTTCCAAATGTGATTATCTGGCACACACATTCTTTACCATATTTTTCTATAACATAATCAATAACCTTCTGTCTGCCTTCTGGTGCAAAGTCCACGTCAATATCGGGCATGGACACACGCTCAGGATTCAGAAATCGTTCGAATACAAGATTGTATTTAACAGGGTCAAGCGTTGTTATTCCAAGACAGTATGACACAAGACTTCCTGCCGCCGAGCCTCGTCCGGGTCCAACCGGAATATCATGTGTCTTGGCATAATTAATGTAATCCCACACAATCAGGAAATAATCGACATATCCCATTGAATAGATAACTGACAGCTCGTAAGAAAGTCTCTGGAATATATCATTCGAATCCTCTGCCCTTTTTATAACAACATCTTTTCTGTCTGCAACTATTGATGCTTTTGCCTGCTCTATAATATCTTCAATACATACATCTGCGGTCTTGTCCGGATATCTCTCCTTTAACCCCTCATAGCATAAAGCATTAAGATACACCCATGAATTCTTTCCATATTCTTCTGGCACATCAAACGCTGGCAGCTTTGTAACTCCGAATTCTATCTCAACATTACATCTTTCTGCTATCTTATGAGTGTTCTCAACTGCTTCCGGTGCGTATTTGAACAATTCCGCCATCTCTTCCTCTGACTTTAAATAGAACTGTCCACCCTCATATCGCATCCTGTTTTCATCAGAAAGCTTCTTACCTGTCTGTATACATAATAATATATCATGTGCATCTACATCATCTGCATAAGTGTAATGAACATCATTCGTACATACCAGTTCAATTCCGGTCTCATTATGCATACGCATAAGCTGTGGATTGACATAGTGCTGTTCTGCTATTCCGTGATCCTGCAATTCAAGAAAGAAATTTCCCTTTCCGAATATATCCTGAAGTTCAAGGGCAGCATCTCTGGCCGTCTCATACATGCCTCTTGACAGATATCTCTGCACCTCACCTGCAAGGCACGCACTCGTAGCAATAATTCCCTCGTGATATTCCCTTAACACTTCCTTGTCTACTCTCGGCTTATAGTAAAAGCCTTCTGTAAACCCTTTTGAGACTATCTTCATAAGATTCTGATATCCGGTGTTATTCTCTGCCAGCAATACAAGGTGATTATATTTATCCTCACTCTGTCCTGCGCCTTTATCAAACCTTGACCCCGGAGCTACATACACCTCACAGCCAAGAACAGGCTTGATTCCTGCCTTCTTAGCCGCCTCGTAAAATTCAATAACACCATACATCACACCATGGTCAGTTATTGCAAGGCTGTCCATGCCAAGTTCCTTTGCCCGTTTAGTAATCTCTTTTATCTTACTGGAGCCATCCAGCAATGAATATTCAGTATGCACATGCAAATGTGTAAAACTCATAGCATCTCCTCCCTATGTAAAAAAATATAACATATTTTCGTTTATTAATCAGCAATTTTATGATATTCTATATTTAATTATTAATGTAAGGGAGTTGTATTATGTTAATATCTGATATTCCCGTAGGCGGGTCAATTTCAATTGAAATATCCATAGATAATGTCAGCTACGAGATGCCTTCCTCTGTTGTTGCATCCAAGAATGGCTACATTCTCATAGCGCCTTTTACATCAAAAGGTGCTGTAATAGATTTTTCTTCTTATAAGGATATTTTATTTAATCTTTATACCATAGACCCAGCAACAAAGAACCGTGTAGTCTGGAAGAATATTAACATAGAAACTATCTCTTATAAATCAACCAGTTTCGCATCTGCTTACTACAAAATCTCGACCAATGTTTTTGCCAGCATTGCCTCTGAATGCGACAGAAGATTTAATCAGCGCATTTCAACCGGGGCTTCGGGACATATCTCATCAGATACCACAGAAGCTGATATTCCAGTAACGTTAATTGATGTCAGTGATAAAGGACTTTCATTTTCAACCAGCAACGAACTATTATATAACTATAATAATACATATATAACATTTTCAGATCAGGCAAACGGAAAGCAGTTTAACTTTCATTTTAAATGTTTTATCATACGCAGCCAGTTGTATGGCGAACGCTACATTTATGGATGTATTATCCCAACTCCGTCCCGCGAATATCTTACATATGTTTTTCTTAAAAAAATTGAATCCAGAATCAGTTCTGCTAAGGAACAGTCTAAACAGACCGCTCTTAAAGATGCTGCTGACGTTGCTTCACAATCTATTGAAAGCACTTCGTCAGGATATCATTCACACATATCTGAAAAGAATAAGCGTTGATATAAGGGGCATATCACAATGTGATATGCCCCTTTATTATTAATCATCTTCTTTTTCTTTAGCTGTATCATCAGATTCATTATCGTCTGAATGACTGCCAATATTCTTCCATATATCGCTTTCCGGCTCACCACTAACTGTCGATGAATAGCTTCCATCTTCATTAAATGTTACGCTTTCTGCCACTTTCTCTGATGTTGAGAATAATGAAGTATCAACCGGTTCAGGTATTCCCTTTGCCTCTCTGAATATCTTCATGAATTCCTTGCCTGTGATAGTCTCATGGTCATACAGATATCTTGCAAGCTGATCCATTACTTCTCTGTTCTCTCTTATAATCTGCTTAGCCTCTTCATAACATGACGCAATAAGCTTCTTTACCTCGTCATCTACCTCTGCCTCAGTTGCCTGTGCACAGTTCATAGATGCTCTTCCGCTAAGATATTCATCTTCAACTGTTGATAATGCAACAAGTCCGAATCTGTCTGACATACCATATCTTGTAATCATTGTCTTGGCAAGGTTAGTTGCTTTCTTGATATCATCATAAGCACCATTAGTAACTGAACCAAATACAACTTCTTCTGCAGCACGGCCACCAACAAGTGATATAAGGTCTGTCATAAGTTCATCCTTAGTCTCAAGATGCTTCTCTTCCTCTGGGAAGTTAAGCACATAACCAAGTGAACCATTAGTATGAGGTATAATAGTAATCTTCTGGACCGGATCAGAATTATTCTTGATAGCTCTTATAAGGGCATGCCCAATCTCATGGTAAGCAACAACCTGCTTTTCCTTCTTGCTAAGAACTCTTTCCTTCTTCTCCTTACCTGCTACAACTGTATCAAAAGCACCAAGAAGGTCCTTCTGGGTAACAACATTTCTTCCATTCTTAACTGCCGCAATAGCAGCTTCATTAATGATATTGGCAAGGTCTGAACCAACAAGACCGCTTGTTGCCATTGCAATCTCATCAAAATCAACTGTATCGTCCATAAGCACATCCTTAGAATGTACCTTAAGAGTCTCAATTCTTCCCTTCTTATCAGGTCTGTCAACGGTAATTCTTCTGTCGAGACGACCTGGTCTAAGTAAAGCCTTATCAAGTACTTCCGGTCTGTTAGTTGCTGCAAGAATGAATATTCCCTTAGAAGAATCAAAACCATCCATCTCTGCAAGTAACTGGTTCAATGTCTGCTCACGCTCGTCATTGCCACCGCCATACTTGGAATCTCTGCTCTTACCAATAGCATCAATCTCATCAATAAATATAATACAAGGAGCCTGCTTAGTTGCTTCCTTGAACAAGTCTCTTACTCGTGATGCGCCAACACCTACGAACATCTCAACGAAATCAGAACCTGCGAGCGAGAAGAAAGGTACATCTGCCTCACCGGCTACAGCCTTGGCAAGAAGCGTCTTACCTGTTCCAGGAGGTCCTACTAAAAGTGCACCCTTAGGAAGCTTTGCACCAATCTTGGCATATTTCTCAGGGTAATGTAAGAAATCAACAATCTCTGTAAGTGATTCCTTAGCTTCATCCTGACCTGCAACATCCTTGAATGTAACACCTGTCTTTTTCTGGACATATACTTTGGCGTTGCTCTTTCCAACGCCCATTCCGCCCATCATTCCACCATTCTTAGCAATTCTTCTATATACAAATGCAAAGATTATATATATGAATAAAAATGGCAGTACATATGCAAGCAGAAATTCTACAATTGAAGAACTCGAATCCGGAATATATCCTTCAAACTCAATACCCTTTCTCTTAAGAAGTGGTACAAGAGTATCATCATTAACATACCCTGTATAATATGTGTATGAAACTCCTGCTATGCCAGACTGTTTCTCCTCTTCAACAGGTGTAATAAGAATTCTGTCCTGCTCTAATGCTACTTTCTTTACCTTATCTTCATCAATCATCTGCATGAACTGGTCGTAGCTTATCTCCTTGTAAGTTGCATTCCTAAACATATTGCTAAGAAGCGTAAGTCCGATAAATGTTACAACTGCCGCTATAATAATGAATATTATAAGGTTAACATTCTTTGGCTTCTTATTATTATTGTTGTTATTACGATTATTGTTGCGGTTATCGTTATTATTATAACCATTGTCATAACCGTTATTGTTATAATTATCCATACTCTTCTCCTGATATGATACTGTACTTATCTTAAGCATTTCCAAATAAGTCTGTTTTCATTATAAAGAAGGAAAAAATATAAATCAACCAAAATCTAAGTGTTTAATAAGATGTTTATATTTACTTTATATTCTTAGTTTTTTTCTTTAAACTATGGAAATTTATAATACAGGGCTGTATAATATTGCATATTTTTTTGATTACACATTCAGATTGGAGGAAAAGATGGCTGTTAAATATGTATTTGTAACAGGTGGTGTTGTTTCCGGTTTAGGAAAAGGTATCACTGCCGCATCTTTAGGCAGACTGCTTAAAGCCCGTGGTTTTTCTGTAACCATGCAGAAGTTTGACCCTTATATTAATATTGATCCAGGTACTATGAACCCTATCCAGCACGGAGAAGTTTTCGTAACTGACGATGGTGCTGAGACAGACCTTGACCTTGGTCACTATGAAAGATTTATTGATGAAAGCCTTAATAAGAATTCTAATGTAACTACAGGTAAAGTATACTGGTCTGTATTACAGAAGGAACGACGTGGAGATTTCGGTGGAGGCACAGTCCAGGTAATCCCTCATATTACTAATGAAATAAAGAGCCGTTTTTTCAGAGATTATTCAACTGATGAAACTAAGATTGCAATTATAGAAGTTGGTGGTACTGTCGGAGATATCGAAAGTCAGCCTTTCCTTGAAGCAATCAGACAATTCCAGCATGAAGTCGGACATGAGAACGCAATTCTTATTCATGTAACACTTATTCCTTATCTTAAAGCATCTGGTGAGATGAAGACTAAGCCAACTCAGGCAAGTGTTAAGGAACTTCAGGGAATGGGAATCCGTCCTGATATTCTTGTATGCCGTACCGAACAGCCACTTGAGGCTGGTATCAAAGATAAGATAGCACTTTTCTGTAATGTACCTAAGTCTCATGTACTTCAGAACTTAGATGTTGAGATTCTTTATGATGCACCTCTTGCGATGGAAGAAGAACATCTTGCACAGGTAGCATGTGAATGTTTACACCTTGACTGTCCAGAACCAGACCTTGATGAATGGAGAGCAATGTGCAAGGCCTGGAAGAATCCTACTAAGAAGGTAACTGTTGCATTAGTTGGTAAATATATCCAGCTTCATGATGCTTATATAAGCGTTGTTGAAGCATTAAAGCATGGCGGTGTATATAATTCATGTGATGTAACTATCAAATGGATTGATTCAGAAACTGTAACTCCTGAAACTGCTGATGAGCTTCTCTCTGACGTATCTGGCATATTAGTTCCAGGTGGATTCGGTGACAGAGGTACAGAAGGAAAGATTGAAGCTATCCGTTATGCCAGAGAACATAATATTCCATTCTTAGGATTGTGCCTGGGAATGCAGCTTTCAATTGTTGAATTTGCAAGAAATGTTATAGGCTATGACGACGCACACAGTGTTGAACTTAATCCTAACACAACTCACCCTGTTATACATCTTATGCCAGACCAGGAAGGCATTGATGATATCGGCGGTACATTAAGACTTGGTTCTTATCCTTGTGTACTTGATAAAACAAGCAAGGCTTATGAACTCTATGGCGAAGAGCTTATACATGAACGTCACAGACACAGATATGAAGTTAATAATGATTACAGAAAAGTTCTTACTGAGAATGGTATGATGCTTTCAGGAATATCTCCTGACGGAAGAATTGTTGAGATGATAGAATTAAAGAATCACCCATGGTTTATTGCCACACAGGCTCATCCAGAGTTAAAGTCAAGACCTAATCGTCCACATCCATTATTCAGAGGCTTCATAACAGCAGCACTTGAATATCAGAATAAAAACCATTAATTATATTATATATGCATAACAAAAAACATCACCTGACGAATCCGACTTTCGTATCAGGTGATGTTTTTTATTGCTTTTGCTTATAAAATTATTATTTATTAAGACCATTAAGAATCTTCTTAATTCTCTTAACTTCATCGTCTTCTAACTTCTGTGATTCACAAATAGAAGCAACCATATCAACAGCCTTTCCATTGAACCAGAAATCGGCTTCTTCCTTTAAAAGCTGTCTTCTATATTCTTCTTCTGAACGAAGTGGATGAATGAAAGCTGCCTTTCCTTTACGGTATGTATCAACAAATCTCTTGTCCTTCAACTTACCTACGAAAGTAACAACTGTTGTTCTTGCGTAATCCTTACCATAATCGTCTCTTAACTGATCAATAAGTTCCTGTACAGGAATATCCTGTGGTGCTTCCCATATAAGCTTCATAATTAATGCTTCACATGGACTTAATTCATTAAAATGATTTCTGCTCATAAACCCTCCTTAGGCTCTTCCATAGATATACATATTCTATATTATACTGCCATTATTAATATTTTTCAACTGTATAATGAATAGTCGGATATGGATTTCACAATTGTATTACCGATAAACTGAATCCATCAAATTCCTTTTCTACAATAGTGAAATTCTGGGGAAGTCCGCACATATATGCTTTCATTTTCCCTTTCTCTAATCTATAAACTATTTTGTCCAAAATGTCAAGCACACCTTGACCTGTAGCCTTGCCATAAGCCTCTTTTAATGTCCATATTCTGAAGAATCTTTGATCACTATCGCACTCTTTAATCCATTCTGCTTCAGATATGTCAAAGAAGCGTTTTGCCAGATTCTGTCTACCTTTGCGGGCTTTTTCAATATCAATTCCTACCGGTCTGTCGCCTATCACGCACGCTACATAATTAGACGAATGTGAAATATTGAAAAAAATTTCACGATTTGACAAAAAATAAGGTTTTCCTTGCGAATTATATGCTATTTCATAATCAAAGTACGGATTATTCGCTTCAATCAAAGAAATAATATCCACCTTCTCATATAGATTTTCATCTGTTTTATAATCTCTTTCTTCTGTTTTTATAGACCATTTTCCTACCGCATAATTAAGAAGTAGGCCTGCCGTCACGGTTTGCAGCTTATTTTCACGCATTTTCATCTTATCAGCCTTAGTTTTCCTGTATTCCGGAATAAGCGAATAGGCCTTTTCATATAACTTTTCATCAGTTAATGAATCTGTCGTTGTCACAAATATCATCATAATCATTCACCATCTATACACTTATTGTCTGTGCATCTGCCATATAACGCTTTGAGAACACAAATACTATATCACCTGATTTAATCAAGGTATCACCATTAGGAACTATTGCATTATCACCGCGTCTTATCATAACTATAAGTGTATGCCTTGATATATCAAGTTCTTTTATCTTGTGTCCAACCCACGGATGATGTTCACGCAGTTCCACCTGTTTTAGGTTTACATCAACATTAACATCACAGTCTCTTGCTCCGATTACAACACAATCTCCCTCAAAAAGCTTCATATCTCCCTTTGGCATAAGTGTCTCACCATTTCTTAACACTGCTGCAAGAATAAGTCCTCTCGGAAGACTAAGCTCGCATACCTTCTTTTCATTCCAGTTGTGGTCCTTAGTTATAATAAGCTTAATAAACTTAAGTTCCTTCTCCATAAGGTAATCTGTAGACTTCTTAATAAGGCTGTACTGCTCAACGAAACCTGCAGATAAGATACCTGTTGGAATAGCGACCATTCCGACGCCAAGAAATGTAATGATAATACTGAACATTTTTCCAAGCACTGTCACAGGATAGATATCGCCGTAACCTACTGTAAGAAGTGTTGATACCGACCACCATATTCCTGAAAATGCATTCTTAAACACTTCCGGCTGTGCCTCATGCTCTAAACTGTACATGCACAGTGATGATGCTATGATAAGCATCACAATGATGAATACAGAGGATAATATCTGGTCCCTTTTTCGCCTTATTACCTCTGTTATAACATTTAACGCATCATAATATGAATTGACACGGAATATCCTTAGGATTCTTATAACCCTGAACATACGGAAAGCAACTGCTCCTGCCGGGAAGAATACAGGCAGATAATTTGGCAGGAACGATAAAAGGTCAACAATACCGCTTCCTGAGAAGATGTATTTTATTCTCGCAATACCTGTACATTTATTAGGATACAGATATTCTGCTGTCCATACACGCAGTATGTATTCAATTGTAAAGCCGATAACTGCAATCCACTCTATAACATCTAACACCGGCTGGTACGGAATTGACTGTTCAAATGTATCAAATATCGCAATGAACAGGTTGATTATAATTGCAGCAGTTATCGCAATATCAAATGTACGGCTTGCAACATCGCCCGCATATCCAATCTGGATAATGTCAAATATACGTTTTTTCTTATTATTCACCGTATCCCATCCTCCTACTTAAGCATATACCACGGAAGCAGCAATGTTCTTATATATTTTGCAAATGGCACATATGCCGTTATGTTAATGAATACCGGACATAATATAAGACACGCTATAAGAAGCACCGGTATTATTGAAATCATTGCATTGGCTCTCCTTACAGGTATTGCCACAAGCCATGCAAATAAAGTAACCGCTATTACATACACAGCCATATGAAGTATATCTGCTGCCCCCTTAAGTTGTCCTGCCACCGCAAGTGTTAACATTGCTGATACTGCAAAAAGTACACATGATATGAATGCATACAACGGCTTTCCTGCCACACGGTACATACGAGGCAGTGTTATAAATGTTCCGGAATTCTTATCAAGATAATATTCCACGATTCCAAAAAGTCCGCCTATATATACAAGAATTATAAGCAATGCCCTTAACGGAAACTCTCCTGTCTTATCTTCAAGCTGTGTACCATTATCCTGTGCACCATCTAACACCTTAAAATCAATTCTGAATGTGTCATCTCCGGATATGTATTCCCTGTACCCTTTTCTTATCTCTTCCTCTGCCTTTTCTGCATGCTTTTTAAATATGTCTACAGAATTAACATAATTAACTGCAACCTCCGGCGAGTACGCCTTAAACATAGCAGAAAAGAATATCTCGTCAGTCATTGAACTGACAAAATCTGACCTGCATATAATAAGCTCTATAATGTCTCTGTAGCTGCCACTGTCAAGCTTATCCTTAAGCCCTGTACCAACTACGTAGCCACACTCTGTTCTTTTATTCATTATATCCTGTTCAAGCTTTTCCTGCGATTCTGCTTCGTAGAATTGAACTGAATAATCGCCATTTACAAGATAATCTCTTGTCATTATGGCAATCTTATCGTCATCTTCAAGCACTATCCCAACCCTTACAGGCTCTTTCTCCTTAAGAGATGCTGTATTCGTAACTATTAACGCTGCAACAGGCATTGCAATAAGCACCACGACAATCACAGGATTCTTTAACTGCCTTTTAACAAGCAGATACAGCCAGTATAACAATCTCTTCATTATCTGTCTCTCCTTATCTTAACCGCCAATGCCCCTGCTGCCTGAAATATAATTATCCACATAACATTTGTCATAATGGTACTGATATCCACAGTTCCCTTGATTATCTGACATGCAAGTGTGAATAAGCCGTTAGTCGGAAGATACATGCCAATAACCCTCACACCCGGCGCAAGAAATGCTGATGAAACAATACATCCGGATGCATACATGCACGACATTCCAAGGATACACACCGTAATAACTGAATACACCGTGTCGTCAACTACTGAGAATATACAGTTTATAAATGAAACTGCCGCATACACAAGCACCACAATCCCCAGTATGGAAGCAATGAATTCTCCAACTGTCGAAACTGCCAGAACTCCTGATATTGCAGGCACCCCCAGCCTCATTACATTAATTATAATAAAAAGCACTTCAAATATCATTATATACACAATGCCAACTCCTGCGGTTCTTGCAATTCCGGTATCAAATGCTGATATTCCCGCACCTTTAAGACTCTTTGCAAGCGACCTGCTCTCCCCCTTCATATTGCCGGCACATGTTATTGTGCTAAGTAAAAGCAGCATCACAATTGCTGTGCATACATAGAACTGTACTGTACTCAAGCCTTCTTTAACCGATATATCCCTTGTCTTAAAGTATATGCTTCTGTTAAGTGCATACGAAAGATATATGTCATTAAGCTTATTCTCGTGTGTTCCACGCAGCCCCCTGTAATTCTTAAGCACACCATTGAACAAATCGTCAAATGTATATATCCCCGCTTCTGCAGTTGCAAGGTCAGAGCCTCCTGCCCTCACCATCTCACGGAATATCATCGAGGTATTATTAACGCCCTCTGACTGACACACAACCTCAACAGGTGTATTCTCGCCCGACATAATATCACTTATCATATTCTCTGGCACAATAATAGCCATAACATAATAATTATTTCTTAAACCATCTATAGCCTTCTGTCTGTCAGTATATTCAAATGTACAGACATTCTTAATTGTGTCTATCTCACTGACATAATTGAATGCCATCTTAATATATCGAAACTCCTTATTATTATCTGCCGAATCAGAGTTTTCTGTATCATCATAATCAGGATACACAACAGCAACCTTCATCCTCATGTCACTGTCCTGTGCCGTTGCAATGCCTACGCATGTACTTATTGCAATAACAAGCACTGCCGTCACTATCGTACCCAGAATTATCTTCGGTATAGATAAAAATGCGGATTTAATCTGCAATTTTAATAATTCCAGTTTCCTTCTCATCTAATCCCCCAATTAAATCTATCTGTGAATAATCTCTAAAAGCTCATTGCCGGTAACCGGATGGTCAAGTTCATTAAGCTTACCATTCTTTAAAAGGTACATTCTGTCAGCAAGCTTTAATTCACCTTCTTCGTGGCTTGTTATAATGACTGTACCTCCGCTTTTCGTGTAAGCAGACAGATAATTCATAATATCCTGTTTACACACAATATCCAGTGAAGCACCCGGCTCATCTAATATAAGTACAGGTGGATTCTTAGCCAGTGCACAGCATATGCTTAAACGCTTCTTCATGCCTCCTGACAGCTTATCAACACGTTTGTCAAGATATCCTGACACTCCTAACACTGCAGGAACACCGCCCTGTAAGTCTGCTTCCATATTTCTTCCGGTATCACAGTACCAGAATTTAAGATTATCCCTTGCCGACAGCTTCTCCATAAGCGGATTCTCCTGCGGCACAAAACCTATATATTTCTGAAACAACTTTGCATCTGCAAATGCATCAATGCCGTCTATCTTAAGACTCCCTCCATCAGCCTTAAGACTTCCTGCAAGTATCTCCAGAAGAGTAGATTTGCCACAGCCGTTGGCACCGACTATGGCAATATACTCTCCGCTGGCAGCATGAAACGAAGCGCCGTTAAGCACTGTCGTTTTCCTGCCATATGATTTTCTAATATTCTCCGCCTCTATAAACATACATATATCTCCACATTAATTCTGGGCTGCTGTATCAAACTGGCTGTAATACAGCTTGTGATAGAATCCGTTCTTAGCCAGTAATTCTTCATGATTACCCTGCTCTATAATATGTCCGTCTTTCATAACAAGAATAACATCCGCAGACTGGATAGTTGAAAGTCTGTGGGCTACGATAAAGCTTGTTCTTCCCTCCATCAGCTTTGCAAATGCATTCTGTATCTTTATTTCTGTTCTTGTATCAATAGAAGATGTAGCCTCATCAAGAATAAGCATTGGCGGCTTTGCAAGCATAATTCTTGTAATACATAAAAGCTGCTTCTGCCCCTGCGAAAGGCTTCCGCCATCCTCGCCTATAACTGTGTCGAATCCATTAGACATTCTCTTGATGAATCCATATGAATGCGCTGCCTTTGCTGCAGCAATAATCTCTTCCTCTGTAGCATCCGGCTTACCCATAACAATATTCTCTCTTATAGTTCCTGACTTGAGCCATGTCTCCTGAAGAACCATACCAAAACCCTGTCTTAAAGACTTTCTGGTCATCTGTCTTATATCAGTTCCTGATACATCAATGCTTCCGCTGTTAACATCATAGAATCTCATAAGAAGATTAATAACTGTTGTCTTTCCACAACCCGTAGGTCCTACAATCGCTATTCTCTGTCCCTTCTTAACATGAAGATTGAAGTTCTCAATAAGCTTCCTGTCAGATACATAGGAAAAGCATACATCATTAAGATCAACTGTTCCGTCGACCTCTTCAACAACCTTAGCGTCTTTAGCATCAGGAATCTCAGGCTCTTCTTCAATAAGTTCAAATATTCTGGCTGCACAGGCAAGAGCGTTCTGAAGCTCTGTGACAACGCCTGATATTTCATTAAAAGGTTTAGTATACTGGTTGGCATAACTTAAGAAGCTTGATAACTGGCCAACTGTGATACCGCCATTGATAGCTGAAAATGCACCAACAATCGCAACGCTTGCATATACAAGGCTGTTTACGAATCTTGTTGAAGGATTTGTAATAGATGAGAAGAAGATTGCCTTTAAGGAATACTTCTGAAGCCTTTCATTAATCTCATCAAATTTTCTTACCGCCTCATCTTCATAGCCGTAAGCCTTAACTACCTTCTGTCCGCCAATCATTTCATCAATAAGTGCTGTCTGCTCGCCTCTTGTCTCAGACTGGAGTTTGAACATGCTGAAGGTCTTCTTGGCAATAAAGCTTGCAACTAAAAACGAAAGTGGCGTGATAACAACAACAGCAAGTGTAATCTTAGCATTGATTGTAATCATGAATATAAGTGTTCCAAGTATAGTCATGACACCTGTAAAGAACTGTGTGAATCCCATAAGCAGACCATCTGCAAACTGGTCAACATCAGCTATTACACGGCTCACAATCTCACCATATGAATGTCCGTCAATGTACTTGAGTGGAAGCACCTGAATTTTTTCTATAGCCTCATTTCTTATATCTCTTGTTACTTCATATGTGATTCTGTTGTTACATATGTTCATAAGCCACTGTGAAAGTGCTGTAATTCCAACAAATATTCCGATTCGAATAAGTATATTCACAATCTTTGCAAAATCCACATTATTCACACCGATAATGCAGTCAATTCCACGGCCTACAAGAATTGGTACATAAAGTGTAGTTGCAACAGTTACTGCTGCCATAATAAGCGATAGTATTATAAAAAAGCTGTGCTTCTTAATTCTTTTAAGGAGTTTTACAAATGTTGATTTATTCTTCTTCATTATGCTACACCCCCTTCTGAATCTGCTTTCTTAAACTGTGATTCATATATTTCTTTATAAACCTCACAATTTGCAAGAAGCTCGTCATGTGTTCCCATTCCTGCAACCTGTCCGTCATCTAATACGATAATGAGATCAGCATACATAAGTGATGCCGCTCTCTGTGAAACTATGAACACAGTAGGAGAATTGTTCATTCCCCTTATAGCTTTTCGAAGTGCTGCATCAGTTGCAAAATCAAGCGCTGATGCACTATCATCAAGAATAAGCACATCCGGCTTTCTTACGATTGCTCTTGCAATAGTAAGTCTCTGTCTCTGGCCACCTGAAAGGTTCTTACCTCCCTGCTCTATAACATAATCCAGACGTCCCTGCTTAGAATCTACGAATTCCTTAGACTGTGAAATCTCAAGTGCTTCATCTATCTGCTCATCAGTAGCCCCCTTCTTTCCCATCCACATATTCTCTCTTATAGTACCTTTAAAAAGTACTGCTTTCTGCATAACGATACCGACCTTATTTCTTAAAGCCTCAATATCATAATCTTTAACATTTACACCATCAACAAGTACTTCACCCTGTGTAGCATCGTACAGTCTCGGAATAAGATTAACAAGACTTGATTTACCTGAACCAGTACCACCGATAACACCGATTGTCTGGCCTTTCATAGCCTTGAAATTAATTCCTTCAACTGAAGGTGCACCTGAACCACTGTATGTAAGTGAAACATTCTTAAATTCAACACCTGGCTGTTCTTCCTTAGCTACAGCTTCCTTAACGCTGCCATCTGCCATTCCAGATGTTACATCGAATACAGACTCAATTCTTCCTGCACATGCAAGTGCCTTAGTTATTGTAATGATAAGATTGGCAAGCTTGATAAGTTCAACTAATATCTGTGACATATAATTGTAAAGTGCAACGACCTGTCCCTGTGTAAGCGCACCGGCGTTAACTCTTACTCCACCAATCCATATAAGTGCAATTATTGATACATTTACAACAACATAAGTAAGCGGATTCATAAGTCCTGATATCTTACCAACAAATTTCTGTAATCTGTTAAGGCTTTCGTTATCGTTTTTGAAACGCTTAATCTCATCCTGTTCCTTATTGAATGCTCTGATAACTCTCACACCGGTAAGGTTCTCTCTTGTTATTCCAAGAATCTTATCAAGTCCTGACTGTACATTTTTGTACATAGGTCTTGTTGCAAGCATGATACCGAATACGATAAGTGCAAGTACCGGGATTGCCGCAACAAATACAAGTGCTGCCTTCACATCAATAGTAAATGCCATAATCATTGCACCAAATACAATAAATGGTGAACGAAGGAACAGTCGCAGTACCATGTTGATACCATTCTGTACCTGATTAATATCACTTGTCATTCTTGTTACAAGTGTCGATGTACCAAGTGTATCCATCT
>OGZK01001084.1_pt1 | contig 26580 bp, 20 predicted proteins | sample 1576791 | NCBI WGS metagenome assembly OGZK01 (sample SAMEA3541556, study PRJEB24748) | human gut metagenome | biome: human gut; feature: human-associated habitat; material: faeces | place: China | collected 2012
CAACCGTGCGCTGATGGGATCGAACATGATGCGTCAGGCCGTGCCTCTGGTGACTACGGACGCTCCTATCGTCGGCACGGGCATCGAGAAGGACATGATCTCAGACAGCCGCATCCAGATCGTGGCCGAAGGCGACAAGCGCGGCAACTCCTGTATGTCCTGCCATCCGGGATATGGGCATGGAAAACGTATGGAACGGTATCGTGCCGATGATTGGGGAAACGGTTATCTGCTGGTAGTGACAGACCATACCGATACTTATCTTTCTTCACTGACCGGTATGCCCCAAACCAAAGCAACAGCTCCATTCAAGGCTCCCATTGATGAAGATAAAATCAATATAGAATGGCTCGATTACACAGATGAATGGGGTAATAAATTCCCTGACGGAGAGACCTACAGCCTGATTTATCCGGAAGTCACCATCCCTGAAGATGCCTATTATGTTCCATTGGAAGTGAATGGTAAGACGGTAGATTATGCCAATGTCAAGGTTCGTCTGGAGTCCACCATCGGCATTTATGGTACCGGATTGATAGATGCAATTCCCGATGATTCACTGAAAGCCGAGTATATCCGCCAGGAAAAAGCCGGTGTTTCACTGAATCCCAGCTTCTTTGCCAATGGCGAATGGGTGAAAACCTATGGCAACACCACTCACCCGTTCCGTTATACTTATGCACTGAGCCGTGGTCCGCTGCAAGATGCGGCAGGAGCCAATGCCATTTGGAATATTACCAATGTAACACGCAGCAACCGTCGTTATCATTATATGACACAGACTTATGCCAATACAGCGGCAAATGATCCTGAAGTGCAAAACAAATTCTATGAATATTTTCCGGATTGGAACAAAACCGGAAATGTAAAGGAAGATATCATAAACTATCTGATGAATCAAGAATTGCCAGTCGAAATGACAGATGATGATTATGTGGACTTTATGATCTGGCACAGAGGGCTTGCAGTGCCTGCGGCACGTAATCTGGATGATCCCGACGTGCAAAAGGGGCGTTCGCTCTTCCGCGAAATCGGTTGTGCCAGCTGTCACCGCCCATCATGGAAAACCGGCAAGGACAACTTTACAGATCCAAGCGGATTCTTCAGTGACGGAGATGCACGCTTGCCCAGATATCCCGATCAGACCATTTGGCCGTATAGCGATTTTGTACAACATCGACTGTATATGGAGAATGATATCCGCACCGGCTGGTGCCGCACCACCCCGTTATGGGGACGTGGCTTATCTGCCATTTGCACCGGAGCCAGTGACCGTCTGCACGACTGTCGCGCACGCAATGTAATCGAAGCTATCATGTGGCATGGAAATGCACAAAGTGATGCCCGGTGGACAATTGAGAAGTTCCGTACGTTAAGCAAAGAAGACCGTGAAGCTGTCGTGAAATTCATTGAAGCAATCTAATTTTTATCACAACAAGAGGCTGTGCCACAATCCGGCATGCAGACAGACCGAATCGTAAAGACAGCCTCTTGTGATACGTCATCAAAACTGAAGCTACATGAAACTATTGAAAAGAATTGCTTTCTGCTTATTGGGCATCCTGCTTTTTGTCCTCACCATAGCTACAATACTGGAAAAAGTAAACGGTACGGAGTTTGTGAACAATCATATTTACAGTTCCGTACCCTTTATCATACTGTGGGGAAGCACAGCCCTTGCTTCCTTACTCTATATGATAAAAAGAAAACTCTACCGCCAATGGACCACATTCCTGCTCCACCTTTCTTTTATCCTGATATTGGTGGGAGCATTTGTCACATGGATAGATGGCGAACAAGGAACCTTACAACTGAAACTTGGAGAGAAAACAATGTCCTTCATAAACAAAGGAGGAGAAAAACGCACTCTTCCTTTCAGCATCTCACTGGAAGATTTTGAAATAATTTACTATAAAGGAACACGGGCGCCTATGGATTATGTCAGCCGGATAACAGTTTCTGCCGAAAATAACAGTGAAAGTTTAGAAGGAGAAATATCTATGAACAAAATATTTTCATTCATGAATTATCGCTTTTACCAATCCGGGTATGATGCAAACGGACAAGGGACCGTTCTCAGCGTCTCCCATGACCCCTATGGGATAGGGATTACTTACACCGGATATAGCATACTGCTGGTTTCCATCATTCTATTCTTTCTTAATCCTCAAAGCACATTCCGCCAATTAATGAAAAGCTATCGCAACAACAGTCAGGGCATAAAAAAGGGATGCAGCATCTTATTCCTGTTGTTTGTCTCCACCTTTCCGATGGGAAGCCGGGCAATGGCTGCCGACCATCCCTTACCGAAAACTCTCCCACGCGAAACAGCCGGACGCTTCGGTGACCTTTATATCTTGTACAACGACCGTATCTGCCCCCTGCAAACTTTCGCAAGAGATTTTACAATCAAGTTATATGGCAAACCGACATATCACGGCCTTACCTCTGAACAAGTTCTGACCGGCTGGCTATTCTATTATGACAGCTGGAAGAATGAACCTGTTATCCGCATCAAAAGCAATGAAGCCCGGCGCTTATTAGACATAAAGGGGCAATATGCCTCAGTGAAAGATTTTGCCGGTAACACCAATGAGTATAAGTTGGAAGATGCAATGCGGCAAATCCATTTAGGACGACAGATAACAGACAGGAAAGGCATAGAAGAAGCCAATGAAAAATTCAATATCATCAGCATGGTATGTACCGGAGCGCTTATGAAAATATTTCCCTATCGGGATGCAAAAGGAAACACCTTGCAATGGTATGCGCAAAGTGACCGGCTTCCCCATGAAATGGGAAATGAACAATGGACTTTTACCCGCAAGGCAATGAATTATGTCCATGAGCAAATCGTCATGAAAAGATTTGATGAAGTAAACCGTTTACTAAATAAAATCAAACAATACCAGCAGAAAGAATGTGGAGAAGCACTTCCTTCAGCAAGTAGGTTCAAAGCAGAAAAACTATATAACCAATTCGATTACAGTAAACCTATTACCATACTCTGCCTTTGTATCGGTTTATTTGCTTTTATTTACTATTGCCGTTGCACGGTAACAGAGAAAAACATCTGTTGCAGTTTAGCATTTATCTTTAATCTGCTGCTCTGCTCCATCTTTATCTATTTATCCATGACCATTGTCCTGCGCGGTTATGTAAGCAACCATCTTCCTCTGTCCAACGGTTTTGAAACAATGCAGTTCATGGCTTGGTGCACAGTCTTGCTTACTTTTTTTCTACAGCGTAAATTCACCCTGTCAGTACCATTTGGTTTCCTGTTGTGCGGACTTACATTATTAGTCTCCATGTTTGGCGAACAGAATCCTCAAATCACCCAATTAATGCCGGTCCTCCAATCTCCCCTACTCAGCATTCATGTAGTAGCAATTATGACAGCCTATTCATTACTGGCTTTCATCATGCTGAACGGAATAACGGCAGTCGTTCTACATTACTCAACAGAAAATTGTGAGACAGCAATAGATTTTTTACAAAGAATCAGCCGGCTGATTCTTTACCCGGCCGTATTCCTGCTCACCATAGGCATCTTTATCGGAGCTGTCTGGGCCAATGTATCATGGGGGCGCTACTGGGGTTGGGACCCGAAAGAAGTGTGGGCACTTATCACCATGCTGGTTTACGCGCTGGCACTGCACCCGGCCTCTCTAAAATGGTTCCGCTATCCGATGTTCTTTCATGTATTTGGCATTGTGGCGTTCCTCACTGTATTAATCACCTATTTTGGAGTGAATTTTCTGCTCGGAGGCATGCACAGTTATGCCAATGGATAAAAAGAATGAAAAGAAGCATTGCCACAATGCCATAAAATTATAAATTTGCAATATTTAAAGCATCAACTATGATAAACTATAAAACCATAAATAAGAACGAGAACGTAATGGTCTGCTATTCTGAATTTACTCCTCCAAAAGGCGTTACCGAATATCAGGTCATGATCCAACTGACAAAACCCGGACAATCTTATGAAGAACAACTGAAATTGCTGTTGGATACCTATTCCGATTTGAAAGAGAATGAATTTAAAAAGGGTACTACTATTTTCAAGCGATACTTTCTGAGCGATGCCGCCAATCAGACCGACCTGCTTTTGGCAGCGGAAACGGAACACTCGGATTGTGCCTTATCCATCATAGAACAGGCGCCCTGCAATGGTACCAAGATTGCACTATGGGCTTTTCTGCAAACAGAAGTAAGTACCAAGGCGCTTCCTGAAGGACTCTTCGAGGTGGCACACAACGGCTATCGTCACCTTTGGAAAGGAAGAGATTTCAACCGTGCCTCTACTTCGGAATACCAAACGCGGCTGTTGCTGAATAACTATGTGATGCAGCTCAGTGAGCAGAATTGCAAACTGGCAGACAACTGTATCCGCACATGGTTTTTCGTACAAAATATAGATGTCAATTATGCAGGAATGGTAAAGGCACGAAATGAAGTGTTCCTCACACAAGACCTTACGGAAAAGACACACTACATAGCCAGCACCGGCATCGGCGGACGTCATCCCGACCCGCAAGTGACAGTGCAGATGGATGCGTATGCCATCAACGGAATACAACCTGCCCAGATACAATTCCTGTATGCCACTACCCATCTGAATCCCACATATGAATACGGAGTGAGTTTTGAACGCGGGACGTGTGTGAAATATGGCGACCGCAGACAGGTATTCATTTCGGGAACTGCCAGCATAAACAATAAAGGTGAAGTGGTGTACCCGGGTGATGTGCGTAAGCAAACCAACCGAATGTGGGAAAATGTGGAAGCACTGCTTAAAGAAGCCGAATGTAGCTTTGATGATGTATCACAAGCCATCATCTATTTGCGCGACCCAGCAGACTATACTATCGTTAAAGAATTGTTTGACTATAAATTCCCCCATCTGCCCCACGTCATTGTACATGCACCGGTATGCCGTCCCAAATGGCTGATAGAAATGGAATGTATTGCTGTAAAGTCCGATAAAAATGATGAGTTTAAGGACTTTTAATATGTAAAAAGCAAATTTTCATAAGGGGATGTCAATACTAAAAAAGGAAGTGTGTCAAAACGTGGATAATGCTGTCGTTTGGTTCGTAGGGGCGAGGTTCGCTCGCCCGAAAACAGTTTGCTTTGTGTATTACCCCCTCAACCAAAAACCGTTATACTATTTCCCTATAAGGAAGCATACAGTTTCGGCATCCGGGCATGATGCCATATATAAGAAGCAGGATAAATATCTTCCTGTTCTTTATCAAGTATCTTCTTCAGAATACTGCATTTATTCTCACCCGCCACTAAGAAGCAAGTATGTTTTGCCTCTATCATCGGTTTTCCCGTCATGCAGATACGAACCGTTTTATTATAAGGATTGACTGATACAGCATAAGGCTCAGCAGCCGTCAACAAGTCTTTCCGGTCAGGAAAAACAGAAGAAGTATGCCCGTCCTCTCCCACTCCTAACAATACAAAGTCAAAGACAGGTACTTCATCTACAGTCGGCACGGTAGCCTTTACCAGAGAAGAATACAATATAGCTTCCTCACCGGGAGCACCCTCGCCCACTATGCGGTAATAATGTGAAGCCGGCAGATTTATCTTGCCGAACAAAAGGCGGTCGGCAAGACCGAAGTTGCTTTGTGCATCGGTAGGCGGCACACAACGCTCGTCCACCCAGTAAAAATAAAGGCGCGCCCACGGCGTGTATGCCGCAAACTCACGCTCCCACACCTCAAACAATACCGCCGGGGTCGTTCCTCCGGAAAGGGCAATGGTAAAAGGACGTTCGGGCTCTTTCTCCATTGCCTCCAATATATGAGTAATGAGGGTTTGTGATGCCTGTCGGGGCGATATATACAAATATTTATCAGGTATCATAACAAACAATACAGTTTAGAATGTGTCAGATTCTTACAAGGATTAGTCCATTCGGCATGGCTGCGCTCTATGAGCACGTCCGCCTCTTTCGGTCCCCATGTTCCGGCGGGATAACCATAAAGAGGGGTCTCCGGATATTTCTTCCAGTAATCCAGAATCTTGTCAAAATACGTCCAGCTCTCTTCCACGGCATCCGAACGGGTAAACAAGGTGGGGTCGCCCGCCAAGCTGTCTTCCAGCAAGCGAACGTAAGCATCACCCGTCTCCTGTGCATTCCGGTCATAACTGTAATCCATCTCCATTGTCCCCATATAAAACCCCGAACCCGGCGCTTTCATGGCGATACGCTGCAAGATACCCTCATCGGGCTGGATACGGAGAATCAGTTCTTCACCCCGATAGAACCCTTCCTTCATCTTAAACATCTGCATGGGAGCAGGTTTAAAGTGGACAACAATCTCAGTTACCTTGGTCGGCATCTGCTTGCCGGTTCGGATATAGAAAGGCACACCTTGCCAACGCCAGTTGTCTATCTTGAGGCACATGGCAACGTAGGTATCCGTGCGCGAATCGGGATTTACATTCTTTTCTTCACGATAACCTGCCTGAGTCTCGCCGGCGACATATTGACCGCGGATGACATTCTCTCGAATGTACTCATCGGTCAGCGGATGAAGCGATTGGTACACCTTAATGACCTCGTTTCGGAAACCGTCCTTATCGAACTTGGCAGGGGGTTCCATGGCGGTAATGGCAAGCAACTGCATCAGGTGGTTCTGCACCATGTCGCGCAACGCACCCGAACCGTCATAATATCCGCCACGGGTTCCGATGCCCATATTCTCGACAGCGGTTATCTCTACATAGTCAATATAGTTACGGTTCCAGATAGGTTCGTAAATGGTGCTTCCGAAACGTGTCACCATGATATTCTGCACCGTCTCTTTCCCAAGAAAATGATCGATGCGATAGATATCCTCCTCCTTGAAGTAGGTAGCGTAAATCTTATTCAACTTACGCGCCGATGCAAGGTCGTAGCCGAAAGGCTTCTCAACAATAATGCGCTTCAGCCCCGGCTTCTTGAGGATGCCGGCGTCATGAAGATATTTCGGAATCAGTTCGTAAAGCAACGGCGGAGTAGCCAGATAGAACAGGTAATTCCCATCATTCTCATATTGGGGCGACAGAGCTTTCAACCGCTCGTTCAGCCGGGAATAAGTAAAAGCATCGGCAGGGTCCATCGACTGATAGTAGACAGTGGAAAGAAAATCATCCAATGACGCTTTCTCCTTTTCATCCAGAGAAGGAGACTTCGCCAGCTCCTCCTTCAGATAGCTGCGATAGGTTTCATCCGAATAGGCAGTGCGGGCACATCCCACAATGGCGAAGTGCGGAGGAAAACGTCCTTCGTTGTGAATCTTCACCAAGGCAGGCATCAGCTTGCGCCGGGTGAGGTCGCCCGATGCGCCGAATATAACTAAAAACAAACTATGTGGTAAACTCATAAATCAAATTCTTTTTATCGGTTCTTGTTATTTCTTCTCCTGCCATTGTTCATGGAAAAACTCGCCTCGCGGACTATCCACCCGCTCGAACGTGTGTGCCCCGAAGTAATCGCGCATCGCCTGAATCATGTTGGCTTGCGAATGATGGGTGGTCAGCCCCAGGAAATAATTCAATGCAGCAGAGAATACGGGCACGGCCAGTCCTTCTTTCAGCATGATACTCACCGATTTCTTCCATACGGGAAGAGCCTCCGCCACTTCCAAACCGAAATGCCGGTCGAGCAACATGTGCGACAGTCCCGGTGCACGGTGATAAGCCTCGGCAATATCGTTCAGGAAAGCAGAGCGGATGATGCAGCCGGCACGCCACAGCAAAGCGATGGACGAAAGGTTCAAGTTCCATTTATAGGTGTCACTCGCCGTGCGCATCAATGCAAATCCTTGTGCATACCCCACCAGACGAGCCGCATAAAGAGTGGCCTCCAGCGCAGCAACAGTATCCTGATAATTATAAACCGGATGATTCTCAACGTGCATATAATGTTTGGCCATCAACACACGCAAGCTCTTTTCCGCAGACAGATTACGTGCAAACACAGCCTCGGCAATTACATCGAGAGGAGTATTAAGCTGCAACGAATTGATAACGCTCCAACGCCCTGTACCCTTCTGTCCGGCAGCATCCAGTATGCTATCTATCAGATAACCTCCGCCACACTCCTTATGACGGAGAATAGCTGCCGTTATCTCAATCAGGTAGCTCTTCAGACGACCTTGGTTCCAACGCTCGAACACGTCAGCCATCTGCTCATTCTTCAGAGCCAACAGATTCTTCAGCGCATAATAGGTCTCTGCTATCAATTCCATGTCACCATATTCTATACCGTTGTGCACCATCTTCACATAATGACCGGCACCGCCCGGACCTACCCACTCGCAACACGGACTACCGTCTTCGGCACGGGCTGCAATACTCTTCAGCATCGGCTGTATGAAGGGCCATGCCTCCTGAGCACCGCCCGGCATGACGGATGCGCCATGCAATGCACCTTCTTCGCCTCCGGAAATGCCGCAACCTACAAAATACATTCCTTTCTCATACAGTTCCTTTACCCGGCGCTCCGTATCCTCAAAATTAGAGTTTCCACCATCGATTATAATATCACCTTTATGCAACAAGGGAAGCAATCTGCCTGTCATTTCGTCTACTGCAGACCCTGCCTGCACCATGAGAAATACGACTTTCGGAGTCTTCAGTGCATCTACAAATTCCTCCAAAGTCTGCGTACCGACAATGCTTTTGCCTTGCGCACGCTTAGCTATGAAATTATCAACTATATGTTCTTCTTTGCCGGGAACTGTGCGATTCCACACAGCTACTTTCCATCCTTTACCTGCCAGGTTCAGGGCCAGATTCTGCCCCATCACTCCCAGTCCGATCAATCCGATATCTGCCTTTTCCATAATTTAATCTTTTTATATTTAACAAACGGCAGATTTATTTGTTCAATAATTCTATCTTTGTGAATATATCAATCTTACATTATGATGAAAAAGATTAAAATAGGGTTATTACCCCGTATTATCCTTGCCATTGCATTAGGTATCGCATTCGGCAACATCCTCCCCGGAGGATTGGTAAGAATCTTTGTGACCTTCAACGGAATCTTCAGTGAGTTCCTCGGTTTTATCATCCCGCTGATTATCCTCGGGTTAGTAACACCCGCCATTGCCGACATCGGGAAAGAAGCGGGAGAAATGCTGGTAGTCACCACACTCATAGCGTATGGAGCAACCTTGTTTTCGGGATTCCTTTCCTACTTTACAGGCATCACATTTTTTCCGTCGATGATTACTCCCGGCGCTTCTATCGAACAGATAAGCGAAGCCCATGATATCGTGCCTTTTTTCACGGTAGCCATTCCACCTGTCATGAATGTGATGACCTCACTCATTCTTGCTTTTACACTGGGACTGGGCATCGCCCACTTGAACACCACAGCACTCAAAGATGTATGTAATGACTTTAAGGATATTATCATTAAAACCATTCAAGTCATCATCCTGCCATTACTACCAATCTATATCTTCGGCATTTTCTTGAATATGACGCATTCAGGACAGGTTATGAATGTATTATCGGTCTTCATCAAGATTATCGGAGTTATCTTCCTGCTGCATATTTTCCTGCTCATTTTCCAATACTCCATTGCGGCTCTGTTTGTCCGCCGCAATCCGTTTCGTTTGTTGGGGAGAATGCTTCCGGCTTATTTCACTGCGTTGGGCACACAGTCGTCGGCAGCCACCATTCCTGTCACCCTGCGACAAAGCATCAAGAACGGAGTGAGTGAAGACATTGCCGGCTTTGTAATCCCGCTGTGCGCCACTATTCATTTATCGGGTAGTACACTGAAAATAGTGGCATGCGCACTGGCACTGATGATGATGCAGGGAATGCCCTTCGACTTCCCGATGTTTGCCGGGTTCATCTTCATGCTAGGCATCACAATGGTAGCTGCACCGGGTGTTCCGGGTGGCGCAATCATGGCTGCACTGGGCATCCTTTCCTCTATGCTGGGCTTCGGCGAAAGTGAACAAGCCCTGATGATAGCACTCTACATTGCAATGGATAGCTTCGGAACTGCATGTAATGTAACAGGCGATGGAGCGATAGCCCTGATCATCGATAAGTTTTTCGGAAAGAAATAACTATGATTTAAAACACCGGCATCTGCCAAATAAAGCCCACAGACACTCGATTAGTCGAATAATTATCTTCTCCCAGTGCTTTAGCCCGGTCGGTAAATCGATAAGAACGACCGGTATAAGCCAGGAAGAAATGCAAATTGGTCTCCATCGGATAATACTCAATACCGCCTACATACCCCCATGCCGTACGGTATTTCCCTTTTTCCACCTCATCACTGCTTTTATAAACGGAAGCTGTTTCATACATACCTTTGGCAAACAGATTCCATTTCGGAGCAAATCGATAGTTGACATGAAGCACGTATGACATATATTCGGCGTTAAATACATTATGATTCAGGTCACCACCTATCATTCTTGTTATGATTCCCTTGCGGTCTACTCCTTCACGAGAATACATCCAGTCAAAATAAGCATGCCACTGAGGATTGAAATTGAACTCATTACCCAAAGCATAATAATACATTTTCTCGCCTTTTGTTTCGTTCATAACAGAGGCAGACCACCGGGTCTTGAATACATCCATGAAATTACCATTCCAGTTCAAGGTGTAAACCAACGGAAGCTTTGTCCGTTCCAAGTCGCCATACATCTCTTTGGAAGGTCCATTCAGGCTGTTCAATACTTGAAACTGTATTTGCTGGTAAGGATTATAATTATAGGCCACATTCAATCCGGTCATGAAGTTGTTCATGTTCTCTATCATGTCGCTGTATTCGTAAATGTCAATCGGGTTGACATCAAACTCAATTCCTCCGTAAGCAGTGCATTGCTTGCCGGCAAAGAACGAAAACTTATCAAGTTTGACACCTATACCTGCATAGTCAATACTGGTAGGAACATTGTCAATATTACCCGATCCATCATTACCACGATTAAGACGCTGCCGATAACGATAGCTCAGCCAATCGTTGATATTACCCTTCATTTCGATGCGGAGCTGTTTCATCTCGAATGCCCCTTGATCGAAACCGGACTCATTCCATTTCATATTGAAGTCACCATGCATGTTGAGATAGAGATTGAACTTATCGGTTTTCTTTTTTATACCGGTCACCTCTTCAAAGAGGCTTTTATCGTCCGACATGAAATCACTTTTTGAAGATTGTGCATATAGCGAGTGTGAGCCTGACATGGCAATGGCCGTCAGGCATAATAACATTATCCTTTTCATAATTAAGTATGGTTTGGGTTTTGAAAATAAATGAAAACGGGAGTGTTTCAAAACTAAAATGGCCTATCCAACCGTCAGCTGTAAGGGCAGGGCTTGCCTGCCCGAAGACACAAAGCAAACTGTTTTCGGGCAAGCGAATCTTGCCCCTACGAACTAAACGACAGCATTATCCGCGTTCTGACACAACCCCAAACACCGGGCACCTGCCCTATGTAAGTCAATTAATACTCGTTGAAGTATTGCTGAATCTTCTTCCAGTCATTTGTCTTTGTCAACGCAAGCATCAACAATACACGTGCTTTCTGCGGATTCAGTTCTTGAGAAGCAACAAACTGATATTTATTGTCATCCACTTCTGCATCAAGAGTGGTAGGACCTGTCGGAACACGGCTGGAGCGAACGACCAGAATCCCCTGTTTACGCGCTTTTTCCAACATAGGGAACAGGTTCTGATGAATGTTGCCGTTTCCCACACCGGCATGCACAATACCCTGATACCCCCCGTTGAGGAACGGAGTCATCACATCGGCATCTACATTGGAATAGCTATAGACAATACCCACTTTAGGCAATTTATCTAGATCTGTCACATCAAACTCTGACTTGGTAGTATGACGTTTCAAAGACTCCATATTATACGACACTTTTCCATTAAGAACATATCCCAGCGCACCCGAATTAGGAGACTGGAAAGTCTGCACATCTACCGTATTCATCTTGGTTGCTCCCTGAGCGCCCAAGATCAATCCGTTCATTGCAATCACCACTCCTTTTCCTTTCGATTCTTTGGCGGCAGCAGTAACTACTGCATTATAAAGGTTCAAAGGACCATCGGCACTCATTGCCGTAGAAGGACGCATCGCCCCGACCAATACCACCGGTTTATCACTCTTCACGGTGAGATTCAGGAAAAATGCCGTTTCTTCCATCGTATCTGTCCCATGAGTTACCACGATACCATCTACATCATCACGCTTGAGCAGTTCATTGATACGTTTTGCCAATGTCAGCCAAACGGCATCATTCATATCCTGAGAACCAATCTTTACAATCTGTTCACCGGTCACATTGGCAATCTTATTCACTTCGGGCACTGCATCCAGCAATGTGCCGATAGCCACTTGTCCGGCTGTATAATTCGTATTGGTAGCCGAAGCACCGGTTCCGGCAATTGTTCCTCCTGTTGCCAAAATATGAATATTAGGCTTTTGGGCAACTGCTGCAAAGGCGCCGAATAACAACGTCACAGCCAGCAAACTGAGTTTTCTTAATCCATTCATAATTTTTTCTAGTTTAGGTAGTTAATATATTGAGACTATAATATTTGTATGAGCAACAGTCCGATAACAATCGATACAATTGTGGCTACAAGACCGGGCATCATAAAAGAATGGTTCAACACCCATTTCCCGATACCGGTAGTTCCTGTACGGTCAAAGTTTATGGCAGCAATCACAGTCGGATAGTTGGGAAGAAAGAAATAACCGTTTACGGCCGGGAACAAGGCTATCAGCATCATTGGCGAAATGCCCAAAGCAATACCTAGAGGCACAATAGCGCGCACAGTCGCCGCCTGACTGTAAAGCAGAATAGACATTACAAACAATGCCACACCGAAAAGCCACGGCATCTGACGGACAATTCCTTCAATAGAACCTGTCAATTCTGTTATATTACCATTAATGAAGGTATCCCCCATCCATGCGATACCGAAAATAGCAATCACTGCCTGCATCCCTGCCGGAAATACACTTCCCTGAGTTGCCTTGATACCGTCAGTACGCGAGATAATCAAAATGAGTGCGGCAGCCGATAACATCAGAATTTCAATCAGTGAAGGCATGTCCATTACTTTTCCGTCAAACGAAGGACGAAGACCGGGAATAGAACCGAACAGCACAATCAGCAGAGTGGCCACAATGAAGATAATCACAGAAAGACGTGCCTGAAACATATTCTTGACGTCATTCAGCTCCACGTGCTTATCCTCCAACAGACCTTCTTCCATACGACGCAGATACTCAGGGTCTTCCATCAGTTCCTTACCTACTCTCATCGAAGCGAAAGCGCCTACCAGCACACCTATCAAGGTAGCAGGAATAGTTATTTTCAATATATCAAACAGGGTAATGTCAAAACCGGTAAGCAACCCGAGAAGTGCCACGGTAGCAGCAGAAATAGGGCTTGCCGTAATAGCCTGTTGAGATGCGATTACCGCAATACCCAAAGGACGTTCGGGACGGATTTTTGTTTCAGCGGCAACTTCGGCAATCACGGGAAGTACAGAATAAGCTACGTGTCCTGTTCCGGCAACAAAAGTAAACAAATAAGTCACCAACGGACTCAGAATAGTAACATGTGCCGGGTTACGGCGCAGCAAACGTTCTGCCAGCTTGACCATAAAGTCCAATCCGCCTGCCGCTTGCATACAGGATGCGGCAGATATAACGGCAGCAATCATCAACATCACATCAATGGGAGGCGCAGTAGGCTGAAGTCCGAAGACAAAAGTCAAAATAGCGAGGCCCACACCTCCCATCACTCCAAGTCCGATACCTCCTAAACGGGCACCTACAATAATAGCGGCAAGTACAAATAGTAGTTGTAATAACATGATTCGTTTTTATCGTTATAAAAATACATTTTTAATTCTCATAACAAAGATAGACCAATTCTGTTCTATAAACCGTAAAAAAGCGGAGATTTTTCTTTTTTTTCACTACCATAAGAAGAAAAGGCGTAGTTTTGCAAGTAGTCAGCCAAACATTTTTCCGGCTTAATTGTTTAACATAAAATAGTTATATAATAATAAAGTAATGAACAGAATCTGCAATCTTTTTGGTATTACATATCCTATTATCCAAGGGGGTATGGTATGGTGTAGCGGATGGCGGCTGGCCTCCGCCGTGAGCAATGCAGGAGGACTCGGTCTGATTGGCGCCGGCTCCATGCACCCCGAAACACTCCGCGAACATATTCGGAAATGTAAAGCAGCCACAGAAAAACCTTTCGGAGTGAATATCCCGCTGATGTACCCCGAGATAGATACAATCATCCAAATCGTAATCGACGAAGGAGTAAAGATTGTCTTTACTTCTGCCGGAAATCCGAAAACATGGACAGAACATCTCCATCAGCATGATATAACAGTAGCCCATGTCGTGGCAAGCAGTAAGTTTGCTGCCAAATGTGAAGAAGCAGGTGTAGATGCCATTGTTGCCGAAGGCTTTGAAGCAGGCGGTCACAACGGTCGTGAAGAAACCACTACCCTATGTCTGCTACCTGCCATAAAAAAAATTACAACCGTTCCGGTTATGGCAGCAGGAGGCATCGGCTCCGGTGAAAGTATCTTGGCCGCCATGACACTGGGGGCCGATGGAGTCCAAATAGGTACACGTTTTGCATTGACCGAAGAAAGTTCGGCACATTTCACATTCAAGGACCGTTGTCTGCGGCTGAATGAAGGCGATACCCAACTCACATTAAAACAGCTTTCGCCTGTCAGACTCGTAAAAAATGAATTCTTCAAGCAAGTGGAAGAAGCAGAAACACGCGGTGCATCTGTAGAAGAATTAAGAGAATTATTGGGCAAGGGACGTGCCAAGAAAGGTATTTTTGAAGGAGACATTTACAAAGGTGAAGTGGAAATAGGACAAATAGCGTCTTCTGTACATAGTCTCAAAACAGCAGAGGAAGTAATCAAGGAATTGATAAACGATTTTAATGCAGCATTAAAACGTACAAAAGAAATACCTTCTTTTATCCTATAATTAATAACTTGCATCGATTTATATTTATATCCGGGCAGACTTATCTATATGCCCGGATATATCCATGAAAACGCGATGTATTTTTTCAATAGCTATTCATTTCTTTTCAGGTGCAATGAGCCGGTAATACACATCGGCAATTCATCTTTATAATGTGTCACCATTATCATTGTTTTATCCCTGCGCCGGCAGAAAGTCTCAATAATATCTTTCACCAAACGGCGGTTTATCAAATCGAGTCCATGCAACGGTTCATCCAATATCAGTAATTCCGGGTCTTTAACAAAGGCACGTGCCAACAAAACCAAACGTTGTTCTCCGCTGGAAAGCTGTAAGAAACTACGCTCCTTCAAGTCTGCAATACCAAAAATATCCATCCACCACTCACAAGTTTCCATCTGTTCGGGACGCGGACGTTTATAAAGCCCCACCGAATCATGCAATCCGCTTGCCACAATATCAATGGCCGGTAAATTCTTTAAATAGGCACGATGCATCTCCGGGCTGACATACCCGATATGCTTCTTTATTTCCCAAATGCTCTCTCCTGATCCGCGCTTACGCCCGAACAAGGTTATATCACAGGCATAGCTCTGCGGATTATCAGCACAAACCAAACTCAGCAATGTAGATTTTCCGGAACCATTATCTCCGCTAAGAGCCCACTTCTCACCACATTTCACACTCCAATCCAACTCTTTCAGGATAGTCCTTTCACCGTAACGGATACTCACTTTATTCAAATCTACCACATGGTCGGTATGATAAAAGCCATCACCATAAGGAAGAGCCAAGATACGTTCTTCTTTCTCCTTTGAGAGCACACGTTCGGGGACAGGCTTGCAACTGGCAAGATAAGCTTTCAACGTAATTTTATCACCGCACATACGATTTTCTACAGGAATTACGTGCGTAATCAACGAAGGTATATCATCTGTCTTTGAAAGTACCAGAATTACTTGCAGACAAGTCATCCGTATAAGTTCGCAAAGCAATGCATGAAGTTGGTCACGTGTCTTGGCGTCAAGTCCGATAAAAGGATTATCCATTATCAGCACACGAGGGTTACTCAACAAAGTCTTGGTCAACTGAAATTTACGTAACTCTCCACTCGATAGCAGAATAATATGTTTATCCAGCATCGTTTCTATGTCGAACAAGTCATACAACGTTTTTTTCAGTTCGGGATTCGTAGCTTTCGGCAAAAGGTCACGAACGACAGGCGTTTCATCCAAATCATGGGTATTCCAGCGCTGTTGATAATAATAATTACCGTCTGCATCCCCATAAGAGTCCCTGAAAGCAATATATTTTATATTATCATACACCATCTTTGAGGGAGAAGGCGAGAAATCATACTTCACTTCGTTCATTAATAGCGGCCAACGCCCGATAATAGTATCCACCAATATGCTTTTTCCTGCTCCGTTCGGACCTACAATAGCAATATGTTCACCTTCGGCAAGCGTCATGTTTATCGGCTTTTTCATCCGATAAAGCGGATGACGGACAACCCCGTTCTCAATAGCAATAATATTCTGCATTTCAATATCTCATTTTAGTCTTAAACAGAATACAAAGGTAGATAAAATTTAATAGAGCGCTTACCCCATCCCTATATTTTTCTTGCCCGGAAAACATTCGTCAGAGCATAGAAAAATATGGGTTTTAGCATAAAAAGTTAGGTTTTTTCATCCTTTTGTCATAACTTCGTGCACTTTTTTGGAGAAAACTTATGTATATATTCCGTTCTATTTACGAAATCATAAATACCATATCCACGGCAAAAACATTGCTGACGGAAATGTTCGAAAAGAGAAAAACCATCAGTTTCAGATACATCGATGCCTTAGAATTATTAAAAGACGATGAAAATCGCCTTAAAATATTAATTGAAAAAGAAGTGATTCACCAAAATGGCAACTTCTTGGAGCTGGACGTGCGTTTTCTCGATTTCTTTGAAACGCTACTTGAAGCCAACGAAGAAATCGACACAGCCACAATTGACGAAAACATCGAATACCTGCACGAGCTGATGGATTATTATCTGAAAGAAAAGATACAATCACGCAAAGAGAGCTATGTGAGGAACATCAAACTGACGTTCCAGAAAATAGCTCGCGTAACAATACGTAATATCATGAATTTGCAAAACAGTATCGACAACACTTTCAAACATGAACCAACATACCAAATCAAAATAGCCAAGCTGAAGAATCTGGACAAGAAGCGCATCAATATACAGAATCTCATTGACTCCACCGAGCACCTGATTCTACATGAAGAGCGACTTTTTTTCCAACAAGCCACCGATGAGGAATTAGGACGCATCTTGCTGGAACTGCGTCAGGAGTTGCAATTGTCAGCTCACAGCCTCATACGGGCGCAACAGGATATAATCAACTATCTGAACCAAATAAAGAATCAAGTAATATTGGTAGAGAAAATCCGAAAAGTAAAGTATCTGCAAGACCAGTTTGAACTGCGTGCCCGAAGCAACCTGGCAGAAGTAATGGAGAATGAACATTCCGTCTTGTTGGAAGGCTGTACACAGACTTCATTCAAGCTATCGCCCGAATATCTGGCAAGTGACGAAGCACGCCCCATTATCCTTAGAATCCTGAGCAACCGGAAAACCCGGGAGCATATCCGCAAGAATGAAGCGGGTGCTTTTAGTGAGGAAGACATGAAAGCGCAAGCCATGTATGAGGAAGTGGTAAACTTGGAAGAAGTGGTTAAAAGTTTTCTACAATCGGGTGCAGAAGCACAATGGAAAAACGAGCAACCCAAAGACTTGTTTACCTTTCTGCTCCATTATTCTTTTCAACGTGAAGTAAACGAAGAAGAATGCACCACACTGTTTTGCCAAATAGTGTCGCTCTACGAAGACAAATTAGAAATAAGCGATGATTTCGGACGATACAAACAATATGAATATGCCAAAATATACCCTTTATAAACTATGAATTTGAATATACAAATACCGGACAATACAGCATTAATCTTCGAATATATGCAAAAAGGGCAATTTATCTGTTCCAACAGCACAGATATCGACTTGCGCGACATGTATAATATGATTGATGAGAACTACGAATCTTTATACCAATACTTTTCACAAATAAACTATACATTAGAAAGGGGAAACGAGTATTTCTACTTCTCGCGCACGGAATCAAAAACCACATTGGAACAAAAGATACTCCGTGCCTATTATTGGATAGATGTACTTGATTTCTTCAAAACTTACGATGAAACATTCGGTGCAGGCTTCCGCTTCCAGCCGGAACAAATTTTGGTAGAGGCCAATATCAATGTTTTGCTGCAAAATAAATTAGACGGTATCCGCAAACATTTCTCGGACAAGGATATCCGCAAAGACGTGCTCGACAATATGATACGTTTGCTGGCCAAAGAATCGTTTATCGAATTGGAAAATGAGAAGACTAATACTTATAAGGTACTGACTTCATGGCATTATCTGGAAAAATTAGTCGATAGTATCAACATTTTTGAAGACATTGAAGATGAGAAACCTGAGTAGAATAATTTTTATCAATAGTGCGAATATTCCTTATTCGGACAATATATATCTGGATGGAAATATCCACTTTATCGGCACACAAGGAGTAGGAAAAAGTACCATTCTGCGTGCTATCTTATTTTTCTATAATGCGGACACGCAGAAACTGGGCATTCCCGTTGAAAAACAAAATTACACGGACTACTATTTTCCTTTTGCCAACTCATATATCATTTACGAAGTAACAACGGAGCATGGAGCATTCTGTATCCTGAGCTTTAAAGCCATGAACCGGGTATGTTATCGTTTCATAGATTCACCTTATCGCAAAGAATTCTTTATTGACGAGAATCGCACCGCCTACAGCGGCACAGACCGTATCCGTGCCATGCTCGACCAACATGAAGTGGAGTATTCGCGCATCATTTATACCTACGACGAGTATCGTAATATCCTATATGGCAATGCAACGAGTACTGAATTCCGACGTTATTCCTTGATGGAAAGCAAACAATATCAAAACATTCCGCGTACCATCCAGAATGTATTGCTGAACTCAAAACTTGATGCCGAATTTATCAAAAGGACTATTATCTCTTCTTTAAATGAAGAAGAAATATCCATCGATCTGAATAGTTACAAAGAGCATTTGAAAGATTTTGAAACGCGCCTGAGAGACATTAGTGAATTTCAAAAGAAAGAGACACAGAAGCAGGCAACGGAGATTACCCAACTATCACAGCAAACAACCCGTCTGCAAAGTGATATCATGCAAAATTGCCGCGAACTGGTGATTGCCGGTCGAAAAGCATCCGAACTGCTGCCCGAGTGGAAAGAAAAACGCGACAAGGCTGGCAATGACATACAAATACAGGAAAAGCTGAAGGCAGAATTACAAAATGAATCACGGCAGCGTTGCGAAAAAATACAGGAAGAACTGACCATCGTCAGCAATGATTTGAAGAAAGCCGTTCTGAAGGAAAAGGAATATGAAGAACATCATATACAGGAAGTGATGGAACGTTCTGCCAAAGAAATGGAATGGAAAAACAAACGTCTCGGTTTGCAGGAAGAACAACGCATATTGACTTCGCAATACACGGAAATCTCTTCTAAATACAAATTGCTTATCCAGAACCTGGATAACCAGTGGAATAAAATACACGAAGAGAAAATTCATCAATTGGATACATTAAATACTGTTTACAATGCCCGTTTGGAAGAAGCTCGTAAAGAAAACCAAAACCAAACAGAAGCTTTGTATCAGGAGTATGAGAACCTGTCACAAAAACTGCATCCGCTAAAAACCGAAAAACAGACAAAGCTGAGCGAAATGGATTATCGTATTCGTTCATGCCGCAAAGAAATCTTCTTCGAAAAGGAACAAGAGGAATTAAAGATGCGCATTCAGTCGTACACCTCTACTCACTTGGAACGAAAAACACGTATCAATGAGGCTCAAATCATTATCAAAGACTTGATGATGAAATGGGAGCATGAAGTTCAAAAATTGGAAAAAGGGATAGATGATGAACTGTCGAAGTCACAGATGGAACTGCAACAGTTACATGTCCGCATACAGGAATTGCAACAGTTTCTTACCCATAGTAAGAGTACCTTACAAGGCTGGCTGAAAGAAAACCATAAAGGATGGGAAGAAACAATCGGTAAACTATGCGATGAAGCTATATTGTGGCAAACCAACCTCTCACCGCAAAAAGCAGAAGGCAATTCTTTTTATGGAATCCAAATTGATTTGAATGTCATAGAGCGTCACATCAAATCTATTGATGATTATAATAAAGAAAAAGAGGAGAAGGAACAACGTTCGGCAGAAATCTCTATGCGCATGCAACGTTTGCAAGCCGAAAAAGCAGAGGGACAAGAGCAAATAAAGCGAAAATACCAGCCGTTGATAAAAGAACAGAAAAGCCGTATCAACCAATTAGAATATGAATTGGAAAAACTGGAACGCCAATACCAGCAAGACATGCTCGACCTTGAAGACTGGAAGAAAAAAGCAGAAGCTGCCCGTAATGAAAAGTTAACCCGGCTGGATGAGGAAAAAAGCAAAATTGCTTTAGAACTGGCTTCCGTCAATGAAAAGCTGGATAACTTGGGACAAGAGAAAGCAAACAAGCTCAATGCCTTGAAAGAAGCATGGGCACACTTGCAAAACCAACTCTTTGAAGAAAAGAACATCCAACAAGAAAATATACGCAAAGAAGAAAAAGAGGAACAAAAGCGTATCAATGCCGGCAAAGCACAGCATGAGGCAGAGATGCAAAAAGAGTTGCATTCCCAAGGTGCCGATACCGAACGTTTGCAAAATATCGCCAACCAACTGGGACAGATTGAGCAGGAGTTGTCTTTCATCAAAAAACACGCAACACTGATTATCGAATATCAAAAAGACAAACGAGACCTGATTGAACATATCCCTACATGGAAATATCAGGAAGAAGACCTGAGAAAGCAATTAAAGAAAGAACGGGATACCCTGAGAGCAGAAGTTGATACCTTGCAGAAAGAGATAGACAGAATAAAGATAATTTTACAAGAAGCCGAAGGTAATATTCGTCATTTACAACAGAATCTGGATGCTTACGCCAATATAGAAAGCTTTGATTGGTATAAATCTCATCAGGATATTTTCAAGAATGGCCCTTCTATGACAACTATTACACAAAAAAGTTGCATGGAGTTAATTGACCTGTTGAATCAATATTACATGCAATTCATGCAGATGCAAACCAAACTGCGTAAAGCTGTAAACCTCTTCACAGGACACTTTGACGAAAACAATACTTTCAAGTTTAAAACCAAATTTAATGAAGACTGGGAATACATACGCTTTGCTGATGAGTTGCACGATTTTATAGAGGAAGATAGAATTGACGAATATGTACGCCGTATCAATAATGAACATTGGGATACATTTAAACGTATCAGCATGGATGTCACTTCACTTTCTTCTTCCGAAAAAGATATACAAACAATTATTGGCAAGATAAATAAAGGATTCGCTACCTGCAATTTTGTAGGTGTCATTCAGCGCATCGAGATGAAAATGGAAGAAAGCAGTAACCGAGTGGTAAATGTACTGCATGATATTCAAAAATATTACAAAGAATATGGTTATGACCTTACCCCCGAAACAAACTTGTTCTCTTCCGAAAAAGAGCCTTTGATAAAAGAAGAAGCCATCAAGCTGCTGCGCGACTTTATCAAAGAAATTCATGCCTACCGTTATGACAATATCCGGCTGTATGACTCCTTCGAACTACGTTTCCGCATTGTAGAAAATGGTAATGACACAGGATTTGTAGAGAAAATTTCAAGTGTAGGTTCGGAAGGTACGGATATTCTGGTAAAAGCTATGATTAATATCATGCTAATCAATGTATTTAAAGAAGCCGCTTCACGAAAGTTCAAAGATTTCAAGTTGCACTGCATGATGGATGAAATTGGAAAACTCCATCCGAACAATGTGGCAGGTATCTTGAAATTTGCCAACGACCGGAATATTATCCTTATCAACGGCTCTCCTACCGAGCTCAACCGAGAAGCATACAAGCATGTGTATCTATTAACAAAAGATTCACAGAGTAAAACACGTATTGCACGGTTAATTTCAGACACCAACATATAATGATAAATATTACATTAAACCAAGTGCGATTGTTGAAATCTCTCTCTTTAGGGGAGAGATTTCCTTTAAGCAATTTAAAAGGAAAAATCTTTCAACAGTTATTGGATGAGCATGTCTTATCAAAGTTTCCACAAGGAAATGGTTTTATAATCTATGCTCACTCTCCCATTGCCTTACTAAACCATTTAAGTAATAAATATATAAAATGTTCCCTAGATGATTACATCGAAAAGATGGAAATAAATGAGCTAAGGAAAGTAGACAATATATTGATGAGAGGGAACTCAAAGAGCAATGAAACGCATCCCATGAATGGTTTTCTGGTGAAAAGCATTGAACCGATTGAAGTTTCTCTCTCCAAAAGAAAACTGGTGCTTTCTCCCGAAGTGTGGCCTGTCTGTTTCGTTTCAAATCATGAAGAGTTCACAATTCCCTCGGATGTCACCATTGTTATGGTAGAAAATCCTGAAAACTTTATCTTTATAGAAGAACAAAAGGAGTTCTTTGAAGGAATGCGACCTTTATTTACAACTTATTATCCCAGAGATACACATCGAAGTTTAGTGAATTGGTTAGAAACATTGCCTAATGCATACATTCATTATGGTGACTTTGATATTGCCGGAGTTTATATTTATCAGGATATTTATAAAAAACATATCAAAGGTCCTAAAAAATTCTTTGTTCCTAAATTTATTGATAAGTTAATGCATCGATTCGGTGATGCAGAACTTTACGATAAACAATTGAGTTACAGAAATTCCATCATTTCAGATGAACCAGGCATTCAAGAACTAATGAAAATTATCGATAAAGAACATAAGGGATTAGAACAAGAAATCTTTAATTCAAAAGAATATAAAAAATATACAGACTAACTTTCTCTTCTTTCTATTATACTGAAACAAGTTTAAGATGCTAACTTACTTTTTAAATCATTTTTAATCATGTGAATACTGTCACTGAAGTATTTCTTATAGAACAATAACAAAATAATGACTCCGCAACTGATAGCTGCATCTGCAAAATTAAAGATCGGACTAAAGAATATAAAATTATCTCCTCCTATAAATGGCATCCAACCGGGCCAGTTAAATTCAAAAAGAGGAAAATAGAACATATCGACAACTTTTCCGTATAACCAATCAGTGTATCCATGTCCTATCGGTACAAAAGTTGCCACTTCAGATAAGGTACTTTGACTGAATATGACTCCATAAAAAATACTATCAATAATATTTCCAATTGCACCTGCCAATATCAGGGAAATACAAATAAGATACGGCCTATTGTCTGTACTGCTTTGGGAATAACTTGCATACCAAAAGCCATCCCCGGGTTCTCAACAAAATGAATATAGAACCAATCGGTAATGCGAATACTTTCATTATAATACATATTCGTTTTTACCGCTATTTTTATGATTTGGTCAAGAATTAAGATTCCCATCACAATCAACAAGGAAAGCCATCCTTTAGAAATAGTATTTTTCATAAGTATTATTTTGTGTTTTTAAATAGTTGCAAATATACTGAAGAATTTCTATCAGCAACCATTTTCATACCCGAAATGTCATCTTCCGATACTCTGACGGTGATATTCCTATTTTTTTCTGCACATATCGGCTGAAATAGGATACTGAGGAAAAATTCAGCTTTTCGGCAATCTCTGTCAAGGAGAGTTCCTTCTGCCATAGCAGACGAGTGATTTCCAAAAGAGTAAAACGATCTATCCAGTAAGTAGCAGGTCTGCCACTCACCTCTTTACATATCTCCGACAGGTAATGAGGAGTAATGCAAAGTCGGGAAGCATAAAAGTCAAGACTACGGTGACGGATATATTCGCCATTATACAACAATTCGATGAACTTCCGCAGCAGAAAAGTGATATGTTCCGACAGTCGGACCGCCTCCTGTCTGCGTGCATGGATGTCGTAGAGATCGAGAATATGGGCGGTAAGCAGACTGCCTAGTAATTCTTCCCGGAAAAGATGACCTTTATCCTCCATACGCTCCCGGATACACAGCATGGCCTGTTTGCACACCCGGAAGTCATGAAATGAAAGTTTCATGACCGGATTCTGCAAAAGTGACAAATGTCCGATGATGCCGTAATTGCTGCGAATGGCTATTGAGGTAATAAACAAATCCGAAAGGCTCATAAAAATGCCTTGGAAGTCCCCGGAGTCCGAAAAGTCCGACCCAAGTGTTGCATTGGGCAGAATCACATAATCTCCTGCCGCAATGTGATAACGGGTGTCTTGAAACGTAAAGCCCATATTGCCTCCGCTGCAAAGAATATGAATGACTCTTCCCGTATGCCGCAGGGCATTGAAGTCCTGCAATGTATCAGCGAAAATAATTCCATCAAAGTCTGTATGCTCCATTTCCCTTATTCATTTCCTTGCAAAAGTAACCAAAAACCACGAATAGTGAAAATACTACCTCGAATTATGTAACAAAGAAGCGAGAAGTGCGTTGTAATTTTGCATCAGAAGCTAAAACCATAAAGAATATGAAAAATGTAAGATTGAACAACGGAGTAATGATGCCTGCCATCGGGTTCGGCATCTTCCAAATTCCTGAGAACGAAACGGAACGGATTGTGAATGATGCGATTGAGACCGGCTACAGGAAGTTTGATACAGCCGCCTCTTATTTCAATGAGGAGCAGTTAGGCAACGCCATCCGACATAGCGGCATGAAACGTGAGGAGTTCTTCATTACCACCAAATTGTGGGTGCAAGACTACGAATACGATGATGCCCTGCGCGCTTTCGATTTATCGATGAAAAAGCTCGGGCTGGATTATCTGGACCTCTACCTGATGCACAAACCATACGGAAACTATTATGCCGCGTGGCGGGCGATGGAGCGGCTTTATAAGGAAGGACGTATCCGGGCTATCGGTGTTACAAGCTTTTCCAACGAGCGCCTGCAAGACCTTTTCCTGCATAACGAAATCAAGCCGGCCGTCAACCAGTTGGAAACTCATCCGTTGTTCCAGCAGCAGGCAGCCCACGCCTTCTTACAGCAAGGAGGCATCCAGCATGAAGCATGGGCACCTTTTGCCGAAGGACAAAATGATATATTCAATCATCCTACATTGAAAGCAATTGCAAAACGGCATGAAAAAGGCGTTGGAGCTGTTATTCTTCGCTGGTTAAATCAGCGGAACATCGTGGTTATTCCTAAATCCGTACACAAGGAGCGAATGGTAGAAAACTTTAACATCCTTGATTTCATACTTTCTGAAGAAGAAATGGCCGCTATCTCCCTACTGGAAACGGGGAAAAGCCCTATCTACGATGACATGGACTTAGCAACTGTGAAAGGAATCGGATTGCACAAAATCCATGAATGATTTTAGAAAGAAAAGAGAAAATAGAATATGAACCCTTAAAAACAGAATCTTATGCAGACTATCAAATTGAACAACGGCATCGAAATGCCGGTATTGGGATACGGAGTATTCCAAGTATCTCCCGAAGAGTGTGAGCGTTGCGTGCTCGATGCCATCAGCACTGGTTATCGGCTGATAGACACGGCGCAGGCTTACTATAATGAAGAGGGTGTGGGCAATGCCGTCACTCGCTGCGGTGTGCCCCGTAACGAGCTTTTTCTTACCACCAAAATATGGATAAGCAATGCCGGAGAGACAAACGCCGCCCGCAGCATTGATGAATCTCTCCGTAAACTACACACCAACTACATCGACTTGCTACTCATCCATCAGCCTTTCAGCGACTACCCGGGAACATGGCGGGCCATGGAGAAGGCCGTAAAAGATGGAAAAGTCCGTGCCATCGGCCTTTCCAACTTCTACCCCGACCGCTTTGTGGATATGGCGGAATATGCCGAAATCAAACCTGCCGTGAACCAGTTAAAGACGAATGTGTTCAGCCAGCAGTGGGAGGCCGAAGCCGAAATGAATCTCTATGATACACACATCATGGCTTGGGCACCGCTGGCGCAAGGTAATCCCGAACTTCTGACCAATCCCGTACTGACTGCTCTAGCTGAGCGATACAATAAAACAGTGCAGCAGGTGGCTCTGCGTTACTTGATACAACGCGGCATCATCGCCATTCCGAAGAGTACTCACACCGAACGTATGAAACAAAATCTGGATGTATTCGACTTTGCCCTCACACCGGAAGATATGGAAAGCATCCGTCCGCTCGACAAACCCGACGACTTCCGTTGGTCGCACCGTAATCCCGAACTCGTAAAATTCCTCCTGAATTACGACAGACAGTTTAACCCGGACAATAAGAAGTAAGAATATGAAAATTTCATAAAGCAAGAATCCTTTTCCTCAAATCCGCAACTAAGCTCTTCAGCGTCCTTCTTGCGTCTAAACGTCCT
>OGZK01001094.1_pt1 | contig 26426 bp, 19 predicted proteins | sample 1576791 | NCBI WGS metagenome assembly OGZK01 (sample SAMEA3541556, study PRJEB24748) | human gut metagenome | biome: human gut; feature: human-associated habitat; material: faeces | place: China | collected 2012
GTGCTGAATCATTTCGTCTTCGATTTTTTCGCGCGAGAAGCCGCGTTCACGCAGCTGCGGTGTTTGACGACAGGCTGCTGGCAAACATGGATAAGGAAAGCTTGGCGAAGGTTGTCGGTCCCAAATTGCGCGGTGCCTGGAACCTGCATGAAGCCACATGCGACATACCCCTGACGCATTTCATCCTGTATTCTTCCATCAGCGTGACGCTGGGGAACCCTGGCCAGGCGAACTATGTTGCTGCCAATGCCGGGCTTGAGGGTTTGACACGCCTGCGCCTTGCCATGGGGCTGCCCGCACTCTGTCTCGCCTGGGGCCCTGTAGGCGATGTGGGGTATCTCACACGGCATGAGAACGTGAAAAAAAGCCTGACGCAACACATTGGGAAGGCTCCGCTGACGACCTCCGAAGCCATGCGCGCGCTGGATGCCATCCTGAACGGACAGGGGGTGCATATCCTGGCCAATATGGACTGGCCAACAGTCATGCGCATGTTCCCGGGGAGCAGCCCCCGTTTTGTCTTTGTAGGCCATGGCGAGAGCCGGGCAGACTACTTTCAGGAAACTCCGGGCAATATCCAGCAGCTCCTGGCTGGAAAGTCCCCCGCAGAAGTGCTGGATATCGTCCGCAGTCTCATCATCGATGAAGTCGCGCAGGTACTGGGTCTTGCCGCAGAGCAGGTCGCCACGGATCGCGGGATGCAGTCCATGGGACTGGATTCGCTCATGGCAGTTGAACTCGCCGTCGGCCTTGAGCAGCGTACAGGAGTGCGCTTGCCTGCCATGATGCTTCAGGACTCTCCCACGGTGGAGCAGATAGCCAAACGCATCGTTGTCCGCCTGACAGGAAATGTCGACGAGAACATCAGCGAAGAGGCCCTGCTCGCTGATCTGGCGCGCCGACATGCCGTCGATCTCAGTGAAAGTGAAGCCGCCGGCATCCTGAACGATGCGACTTCCGGGGAGCAGCACAAGTCATGAGCTCTTCCCTCAAACTCATCAGCAGCATCCTGCAACGCAAAGAGCGCCACAACTGCGGGGGCTCTCCCCTGCAGCGCCCTCATGGAGATGCATGCCCACCGGTGGATCCGGCCCTGACCAGTTTTGCCAATCATCCCGCCCTGGTGGAGTTGCGCATGCTCACTGCGGCTGCGCAGCGCTTCGGCATCGGCAATCCTTTCTTCAAGGTACACGAAGGCCGCGGAGGCTCTGTGACCAGCATCGAGGGCAAAGAATACCTGAACTTTTCCCACTACAACTATCTGGGCCTCAACGGTCATCCAGAAGTGAACGCGGCCGCCGCGGCAGCCATTGAGCGCTATGGCACATCCGTAGGTGCTAGTCGCCTAGTCGCAGGCGAACGCCCCATACAGCGGGAACTGGAAAAGGAGCTTGCCGCCATCTACGGCGTGGACGATTGCGTCGTTTTTGTCAGTGGTCACGCTACCAATGTCAATACTATCGGTACGCTGTTTGAACCTGGGGACCTCATCCTGCATGACAGCCTGATTCATAACAGTGTGCTGGAGGGGATCAAACTGTCCGGCGCCACCCGCCGGTCCTTCCCCCATAACGACCTGAAGGCGCTCGAAGCGCTCCTTGCCTCCTTGCGCAGCCAGTACAGGCGGGTCCTGATTGTGGCTGAAGGCCTGTATAGCATGGATGGGGATTTGCCCGACCTGCCCGTGCTTGTGGACATCAAGCAGCGCTATGGGGCTTTGCTCATGGTGGACGAGGCCCATGCGCTAGGCGTTCTCGGTCCGACGGGACGCGGCAGCGCGGAATATCACAGACTTTCCGGCAACGATGTGGACATCTGGATGGGCACGTTGAGCAAGACCCTTGCGGGCTGCGGCGGCTATATTGCCGCCTCCCGGGACGTGGTTGATATCCTGAAAAGTTCCGCGCCCGGTTTTGTCTACAGCGTCGGCATCGCCCCGCCACTAGCGGCTGCCTCCCTGGCAGCCCTGCGGATCATGCTGCGGGAACCTGAACGTGTTCGTCACTTAGGGGAACGCGGCGCGCTTTTTCTGGATCTGGCCCGTAAAGCCGGCCTTAACATAGGCAATGCTCAAGGTTATGCCGTCATCCCCATCATCCTGGGCAGCTCTCGCAAGGCCATTACGCTGTCCAATCAGCTTTTTGCAGAGGGCATCAATGTACAGCCCATCATCCATCCTGCGGTAGAGGAAAAAGCGGCACGCTTGCGCTTTTTCGTATCTGCCCTGCACAGTGCGTGCGACATCGAACAGGTCTGCCGCTTGTTGGTGCGTATGGTCCGCTAAAAGGAACTCTCTGATGTCCTCCAAATATCCCATGATCTCCGGACTGATTTGCTGCCTGCTGGCCATGGTGCTCAGTGGTTGTGCGATCATGCCCAACTCCGGTGCCAGTCGTATACAGGTACAGCATGCGTCGTCCTCCAGAAGTCTGGAAGGGATCCAGATAAAGCAAGTCGATGATGCGCTCGTGCGCAAACTGAGCGCCGAAAAAAATTCCAAAGCCTTTTCGGATGTCTTTGGTGATGCCAGGCCCCGGGAATATCTCATCGGCCCCGGTGATACCATCGTCATCAGCGTGTGGGAAACGCCGCCCAGTATTTTGTTTGGCAGCAATGCCCTGACAGCTTCCCAGACAGGCACGCTGAGCACCAGTGCCGAGGCTCTGCCGCCCCAGATGGTCATGGACGATGGCACAGTGAACATTCCTTTTGCCGGACGCATCAAGGTCGCCGGCCGTTCCGTACGGGCCGTGGAAAAAGAGATCACGAGCCGTCTGCAAGGCAAGGCCAACAACCCGCAGGTCATGGTACGCGTGTCCGGCAGCCCCACATCCCAGGTGGCCATTATCGGCGATGTGGCCAAGAGTGCCAACATGCCCCTGACCCCCAAGGGAGAACGCCTGCTGGATGCTCTGGCCAGTGTAGGTGGCGTGACCCAGCCTGTCACCAAGGTCTCCTTGCAGCTGACGCGTGCGGGAGTCTCGGCCACCATGCCTCTGGATACCATCGTCCACGAGCCCAAACAGAACATCCCCCTGCAACCGGGTGACGTCCTCACGGCTCTGTATCAGCCCTGGACCATTTCCGTGCTGGGGGCCACAGGACGCAACCAAGAGATCCCCTTTGAGGCCCGGGGCATCTCCCTGGCCCAAGCCCTGGCCAGGTCCGGTGGCCTCAATGACAATCGTGCCGATCCCGGCGGGGTCTTCATTTTCCGTTTTGAAGACGCATCCCTGGTGGAGGGCACGCCCGCCGTCAACGGAAAAATCCCGGTCGTTTATCAGGTCAATTTCAATGACCCCGGTACGTTCTTCGTCACCCAGAACTTCCCCATGCAGGACAAGGACGTCCTTTATGTGGCCAACATGCCCTCCGCTGAAATCGAAAAATTCCTGCGCATGGTGGGTATGGTGCTGACGCCGACCCTCAATCTGGGACGTTACCAGCTACAGGTTGCGGAATAGGATGAACGGCCCTTTCACCAATACCGTCACGGTCTGGCAGGCGCTCTTTTTGCGTGAGGCCCTGGACCGCTTTTTCGGCAGCCGTGCGGCCTGGAGCTGGCTCATCATAGAACCGGCCATGCACATCGGCTTCATGAGTGCTGTCTGGGGGATGATGCGCAGGAACAGCATGGGGGGTATCGACGTTTCCATGTGGATCATTCTAGGCATGCTGTCGTTCTTTCTGTTCCGCCGTACTGCCGTGCAGACCCTGCACGCCCTGGACTGCAACAAGGCTTTTTTCGCCTTCCGGCAGGTGCGCCCTTTTGATGTCGCTCTGATGCGGGCCAGTGTGGAAGCCTTTTCCATGTTTTTCATCTTCCTGTTCATCCTCGGAGCGGCGGCTCTGATGGGGCGTGATGTCCTGCCGGACGATCCGCTCACCGCCCTGCTGGCTCTGGCCGGTCTGTGGCTGTTCGGCCTGGGCTACGGACTGGTGACCTCAGTATGCATGCGCCTGGTCCCGGACTCCGGGCATATTTTCCAGATATTGATGATGCCCCTGTACCTTATTTCCGGTGTCATTGTCCCTGTATCCTTTATACCGATGCCCTATCGTGACTGGCTGCTCTGGAATCCGCTGGTGCATGGGCTGGAGATGGTACGGCTTGGCTTTTTCAAAAACTACCACACGCTGGATGTCAGCTTCGGCTATCTGTACGGCTGGGTCCTGATCAGTATCGCTCTGGGGCTGACGCTGTATCGCGCACTTGAGACACGGCTGGTGACGCAATGATCAGAATAGAGAACGTACACAAGCGCTATACCACGCGACGTGGCGTGGGTGACTGGGTATTGCGCGGGGTGAATATGGTCATTCCCACAGGGCGCAGTGTCGGATTGGTGGGCGTCAACGGCGCGGGCAAATCGACTCTGCTGCGCATCATCGGCGGAGCCGACTACCCTACCCGGGGTCGGGTGCGCCGTTACTGCCGTGTTTCCTGGCCCATGGCCAACGGTGGTCTGGAAGGCACGCTCACCGGCCGCCAGAACGCCAAATTCGTCTGCCGTATCCACGGTTTCCAGAATGAACTGCCTGAACGCATCGCGCGTATCGAAGAGTTCGCCGAACTGGGCAAGGCATTTGACGAGCCCATACAGACCTACTCTTCCGGTATGCGCTCCCGGCTGCAGTTCGCGCTTTCCCTGGCTTTTGACTTTGATGTGTACATTTCTGACGAAGTCACGGCCGCCGGTGACGCGGCCTTCCGCAAAAAAGCTCAGCAGGCCTTTCAAAACCTGGCGCATAAGGCCAGCATCATCATGGTGGCTCATAATGATGCTACCCTGAGAGCCTTCTGCGAATCCGGCATTCTGCTCAAGGACGGCAAGGCCACCTGGTTCGACAAACTGGAGGATGCCCTCCTCGCCTATAAGGAGAGCTATTGATTATGACTGGTGGTACCGACCTGATTTCTCTCCCGGATGCCGCTGCACAGGAAGGGCAAGCCACTCTGCGCGTGCAAAAACTCTTTCGCTGGATAGCGCGTATCATCCTGCTTCTGAGCCTGCTGACCACGTGCTTCTGGCTGTTTTCTTCTGACCGCTATGTGTCGGAAGGTATCGTCATCGTCCAGAATACGGAACAGATTTCCGCCCCCAGCTTTGACCTGGCGACCATGCTGGGCAGTATCGGCAAGACCAACAGTTCGGACCAGCTGCTGCTGCGTGAACATCTGCTCTCTGTCGACATGCTCAACAAACTGGACGCGGCCCTGGACCTGCGCTCCCACTACAGCGACTCGCGCTGGGACTTTGCCTCACGCCTCTGGTTCAAGGACGCCGCCATCGAATGGTTCCATCGGCACTACCTCTCGCGCGTTTCCGTAGAATACGATGACTATGCGGGAGTCCTGCGCATCAGCGCCCAGGCCTATGATGCCGGGACGGCCAAGGCCATTGCCGACATGCTGGTCAACGAGGGTGAGCGCTTCATGAATGAGATGAGCCACGCCCTGGCCAGGACGCAAGTGGAGTTCCTGGAAAAACAGGTAGCGATGGCGCACGCCCAGGTGTTGCAGGCCAGCAAGGCTTTGCTGGATTTCCAGAATCAGAAGGGCCTTGTTTCCCCCAAGGCCACCGTGGAGAGCATCCATACCATCATCGGCAAACTGGAAGGACAACGTACCGAGCTGCAGACCCAGCTGGCTTCCCTGCCCCGCAATCTGGATCGCAACCATCCGACCCGGAAATCCCTGCAACAATCCCTTGCCGCCGTGGAACGGCAGATCATGCAGGAGCAGGCCAAGCTGGCCTCCACGAGCGGCAGACCGCTCAACTCGCTCATGGAAGAGGAGCAGTTGTTACAGCTGGACCTGAATTTCAAGCAGGATCTTTACAAGACGTCGCTCGTGGCACTGGAAAAAGGCAGGATGGACGCCGCCCGTGCCCTGAAACAGGTCTCTGTATTGCAGGCTCCTGTCCTGGCGGAATACGCCTGGCAGCCGCGCCGCATTTATGGCGTGGTCGCGACCCTGTGCATTACGCTGCTTGTGCTCGGTATCGTGAATCTTTTGAAAGCCGTCATTCTGGATCATGTGGACTAAAGGAGGAAGGTCATGGCTGTACAGGAAACAACGCAAGGCGCTGACGCCAAGGATGCCCGCATCAAGGAACTGACGGAAGAAAACGAGCTTTTGTTCGAGCAGCTGCATGTGGTCCAGGAAGAGCTGGAAAAATACTACCACAAACTCAAGGAGTACAAGCAGCGCAAAGGCAGCAACGCGGATGCTGGTGGTACTGTTGTGGTCATCCCGCCCCAGGTCGGGGAAGCCCTGGCGGAAAACCTGAAACTGCGCGCCCTGGTGGCGCAGCAGCAGGCGGCCTTGCAGATGGAACACACGAACAGCCTCGCCGCCCGCCTGGGCGAGATGCTCATCCACGGGGTCAGTTCCGCCGGCGCTTTTATCGCTTTGCCTCTCAAGCTGCGCCAGATGTGGAAGGCCCTGGACCAGACCGTGCCCCCGGCCGCACTGGGAGGGAAGAGCTTCCAGAAGGTGCTGGACGCCCATGCCGCCGGTGGTAGCGAAGCTGTGGAAAAACTGCTGGACTCCGTCTTTCTTTCCCCTGTGATGCGGGCCAATGCCTATACGGCACTGGCCCGGCAGGTAATGCTGACCGATGCCCGTCAGGCCGCCGATCTTGCGCGCCTGGCCTGGGAGACGGACCCGCGGCCCTATCGGCTCAAATGGCTGGCCTTCCGCCTGCATGAGGCTGATGACGCCATCAACGCCGAAGCCCTGCTGGACATGCTGCCTGCCGATATCAGCATGAGTGATTCGGAAGAGCGACAGGCTGCGCGCCTTCGGCAGGAAGCAAAACGGGAGCGCGCCCGGCAGGCCCAGAAAGCAACGGAAGCCTCCCGGACCGAAGCCATGCAGCTGCAAGCGACCATGGCAAAGCTCAAACAAACTGCCGAGGAGAGCAAAAAGCAGCAGGAAGCCCTTGCCGCGCAACTCCATACGCAAAAAGAAGAAATTAAAAAGCAGCAGACTGACGCCGCCGCCCAGCTTAGCAAACAGCGTGAGGGACATAACCAGGAACTGGCGCGTCTCAACAGCCAGTTGACCGAGCTGAAAAAAACGGCGGATCAGGCGCGGCAAGAGGCCGCTCGGGCGCGTGATGCGCAAGCTGCGCTGCAACGCAAGATGGATGCACAAAAAATGGAATCCGACGCCCTTGCCGTGCAGACAGCACACATGCTGCAAACCCTGCTCACGCGTTTCGAGTCTGACAAGCCCGTCCTGTCTCAGGTGATGCGAGTCCTCATGGGGGCGTCGGCCAGCAAGTAGCGAGACCCAACTATCTGCGAGAAAAGGCAATGAAGATCCTGAGCGTATTCGGTACCCGCCCCGAAGCCATCAAGATGGCTCCCGTGGTCCACGCGCTTGCCCACGATCCCTATTTTGACGCCAAGGTCTGCGTCACCGCCCAGCACAGGCAGATGCTGGATCAGGTACTGGATATGTTCGCCATCCGGCCGGATTTTGACCTTGACCTGATGCGGGCTGACCAGAGCCTTGAGGCGCTGACGGAAAACGTACTGCACGGCATGGCCGGCGTCTTTGCCCGCTGGCGGCCGGATATGGTGCTGGTGCACGGGGATACCACCACTACCCTGGGCACGGCTCTGGCCGCCTACTATGCACGCCTGCCCATAGGCCATGTGGAAGCGGGGCTGCGTACAGGGGACAAGTACGCCCCCTGGCCGGAGGAAATGAACCGTCGCCTCACAGGAGCGCTGGCGGATGTGCATTTTGCCCCTACGCCACAGGCGCGCGACAACCTGCTGCATGAAGGCATCAGGCCGGAGAGCATCCATGTGACGGGCAATACGGTGATCGATGCGCTTTTGTCCATGAAACAACGCCTGTGCCAAAATGATACGCTGCGTACGCAGATGGAAAAGCGCTTCTCTTTCCTGGATAGAGACAAAGCTCTGGTGCTGGTTACCGGGCACCGCCGGGAAAATTTCGGTAACGGCATCGCGTCCATCTGCCAGGCCATCGCGGCCGTAGCGCGTCGTGATGACGTGCAGATCGTTTACCCTGTACACTGCAATCCCCATGTGCAGGAGCCGGTACGGCGGCTGCTGGCGCACCTTTCCCACGTCTTTCTGCTGGAGCCGCTGGACTACCCAGCCTTTGTCTATCTGCTCATGCACTGCGCGCTGGTGCTGACCGACTCCGGTGGTATACAGGAAGAAGCCCCGGCCCTGGGCAAGCCGGTGCTTGTCACACGAACCAGCACGGAACGCCCTGAAGCCGTCGCGGCCGGCACAGCCCTGCTGGTAGGCCCGGACAGGGAGCATATCCTGTACGAGGTCAACCGGCTGCTGGACGATCCTACGACCTGCAGCTGTATGTCTGCCGCGCAAAGCCCCTACGGTGACGGCAAGGCCGCCCAACGCATAACCCGCATTTTAAAAACGGTACATTAATCATGCATTTTTCTACGATTTCTCTTATCGGCCTTGGTTATATCGGCCTGCCCACAGCAGCAGTACTGGCGTCCCGTATGGGCAATGTGGTTGGCGTGGATGTGAACAAGGATGTGGTCGAGTCGATCACAAACGGCAACGTGAAAACCCTGGAACCGGGCCTGGCCGAACTGCTTGCCCAGGTCTCCGGCAGCGCCCTGCGGGCCGTTATGCAGCCGGAAGCGGCAGACGCCTTTATTATCGCCGTCCCCACACCCATCACTGACGATCATAAGCCGGATATCAGCTATGTGCGCAGTGCGGCCCTTTCCCTGGCCCCTGTCCTGCGCCCCGGCAACTTGGTCATCCTGGAATCCACCTCACCGGTGGGCACCACGGAGCAGATGGCCCAATGGCTGGCCGAAGCCCGGCCCGATCTTTCCTTTCCGCAGCAGGCAGGCGACGAGGCGGACGTGCAGATAGCCTACTGCCCGGAGCGTATCCTGCCCGGCAAGATGCTGGAAGAACTTGTCCACAATGACCGCATCGTAGGGGGCCTGACGCGCACGGCTTCGGATATGGCCACCGCCCTTTACCGCCTTTTTGTGGAGGGGGAAATCCACATCACCAGCGTGCGCACCGCCGAACTCTGCAAACTGGCGGAAAACAGCTTTCGGGATGTGAATATCGCCTATGCCAACGAGCTTTCCATGATCTGCGACAAACTGGACATTGATGTGGAGGAACTGATCAGCCTTGCCAACCATCACCCGCGCGTGAACATCCTGCAGCCGGGATGCGGTGTGGGCGGCCATTGCATCCCTGTGGACCCGTGGTTCATCGTGGATAGCGCGCCGGAGCAGGCAAAGCTTATCCGCACAGCCCGTGAGGTCAATGACAGCAAACCGCTGTGGGTAATGGAAAAAATTAAACAATCTATTGATAACTACCTGAAAAAGCACCCAGAAAAGTGCATCGAGGATGTGACTGTAGGAATTGTCGGCGGACTTGGCTATAAGCCAGGAACGGATGATTTACGAAATAGCCCGAAAATACAAATCATGCAGTATATAGCAAAGATTGGCTGTAATACCACCACTGATGTAAATAAAAAAACGTGTAATCTAATAATAAAATAAGACTTAGAGGATATCCGGCATACTTTTTGATTTTCAAAAAAGCGGTAAGTGCTCCTGATAAAGCAAACGGACTTTCGTGATGTGCCTAACGAATTGTGGGAGCGTATCGAACTACTCCTTGCTCCATTCAAGAGAAACGGCGGTAGCCAGCCACTTCCCCAACGTACGGTCCTTGCGGAATCCTCTATAAATGCCGGAGCGGATGCCAGAGGGCAATGCTTCCCACCTGTTATGGCTCAAAAAGCACTGTCCATGAGCACTTTCCAACGCTGGAGCAAAGCCGGTGTGATGGCAGAGATTTTCGCATACTTCTCGCAGAAGATGGAGAGAAAGTTGGCGTCGATGCCCAATGGCAAGCTATGGACGGCACCTCGCTGCAAGCACCGGCACGCTCTCAAAAAATCAGCGACTGAGGGCCTCGGGTGCAATCCGACAGACAAGGGGCGAAGTGGCGGCAAGATCCATCTCCATATGGATGGTCAGGATATTCCTTTGGGAGTGACGGCAACAGGGGCCAACGTACATGACAGCCGCCCGATAGGAATGCCCCTGAAGAACTCCCAGGAAATGGGCAGCTGATTTCTGGGAGCTGATGTTCGCCATCTCTGTCTGGACAAGGGGTATGATTATCCACGAGTCAGCTGCTCCCTCGTCAATTTTATGGGTTTGCTTTACCTTTTGCTGGCCTGGATTCTTTGGAGAAAACTAGTCGAGCGGTATATACCGGACATCCTCTTAATCGTAATTGATGCATCAGCCATGGAGGAGGAAATATGTCATTTTTTAAATTTGCAAATAATAACTTTAGAAACAAAAATTTTTCGAAATCTATTGAATTATATAGCATATGTATAAATGAAGAAAATTTTTATGCATACTATGAAAATAGAGCATACGCATACCTCAAATTAAATAGATTCGATTACGCATTACAGGATTTTACTGAGGCGTATAAGAGGAATATAAACTCGAAAATATCATATAATTTTATCAAGAAATCATATAACACTCAAAAACATGATAATAATCATCCGCTATTGAGCATCATAATACCTGTCTATAATACTGAAAAGTATCTTTCAGCTTGCATACAAAGTGTAGTCAATCAAACATTAGATGAGATTGAAATAATTATAGTAAACGATGGCTCAAACGATAATTCTTTAAATATAATCAATATGTTCATGATGAAATATAATAATATTATACTAATAAACAATGTTAATCCAAGCGGAAATCCTGGTTCTCCGCGCAATCAGGGAATTGATATTGCAAAAGGCAAATATCTTGCCTTTGTGGATAGTGACGATTGGATAGACAAGGATTACTTAAAAACCCTTGTTGACTGTGCAGTTGAACATGACTCTGATATAGTATTTTCTGGCGGCTTCATTAATCATGAAGGATCAGTCGAAAAAAAAATTGTGTATCCCCCTAGAAATTTTTCAGATTCTTCAAGATTTGACTATAAATATCATGAAAGTTTTATGATTTGGGACAAAATATATAATACCAATATGATAAAGAGATTAGGAATAAGATTAGGCGAGACGAAAGCCGCAGTTGATATTCCATACATTTTACAATCCTATTTTTATTTACCGCGTGTAACTTTTTGTAATAAAATAGGCTATCATTATAGAAGGGAAACTGAAGTATCTGTAACAAAAACACAACGGCGACAAACAGACTGTAATTTCGAAATTACCGCATACAATAATATATTTAATTGGATAGAAAAATATGCTATAAATAAAAATTATATACGAATTGTACAATTAAAAATGATTCAGTCATATTTATATACGTTAAAGGTTATAGATAAAAAATATTTTTATTCATTTCTTGATAAAGTTAGAGCAATTTTTCAGGGCATAGATAATAATCAAATAAAGTTACTAGCCCAACAAGTACAAAAATACTATTTGTTAAGGGATGTCGACAAAATAAAATCATTAGATAATATTTCATTTTGGAAATATTACAGAGAAAATGGTAAAAAAGATACCCCCCCCCACGATGAATGTAGTTTTATACTTCATGGAAACAAAAAAGGGATTCTTTTTTTCCCTGAGTGGACACGCTCAAATCCTTATCAAAAATTGTTATATGAAGCTATTAATAATACTTATAACGTGAATATAAGAGGATATAAACCCAATTTTTTCTCGAAAGAAACACTGGAAAAGAATAAAGTATATTGTAATGTGCTTCATCTACATTGGCTACATTCTTTTATGGATTTTTCCTCTGATAGTGGAAATAAAAAATTCATCTCCACTTTAAACTATGCAAAAGAGATGGGTTATAGAATAATATATACTGCTCATAATATAATATCCCATGATACTATCTATCATAACCGAGAAATAGAATGGCGGAAAGAGGCAATGCAATATGTTGATTACATATTAGCCCATGGATCTTTTGCTCGAAGTGGGCTAATTGCTCAACTTGATGTTAGTAAAGAGAAAATATACATTGTCCCTCATGGACTTTATACAAACTATTATAAAAATACATTATCAAAAACAGAAACACGAGAAAGATTACAAATTCCTAACGACTCTTTTGTTTTCTGCTTCTTTGGAAATATAAAGCCCTATAAAGGTTTAGATGAACTTATCAAGATATATAACACACTATCAATAAAATATAATAGTTCTATTTTATTGATTGCAGGAAAATGTAACACTAACTCTGAATTAACAAAAATAAAAAAAAATATCGCCATGAACAAGTCAATTATATTCAAATCTGATTTTATACAAGATGATGATATCCAATTATATATGAATTCTGCGGACTGTATTATATTACCATATAAAAATATATTAACATCAGGAATATTAATGTTGGCATTGTCATTTAATAAGCCCGTTATTGCTCCAAATACAGGAATTCTCCCTGAAATTTTAACAGATAAGCAAGGTTTTTTGTTTTCATCATATAGAGAACTAGCTTTGATAATGGATAACTGTCTACAAGAACATAGCTCTGGGCGGTGGGATCCAACTTCTTTTGATTTTCATCTGCTTAATTCGTACACATGGGAGAATATTGTCAAAAGAAAACCGTTTGACAGTATTTTTCAAGATAACATTTAATATGCGAGAGGCGTGTAATGTTTAATTTCGAAAAATTTCAGGAGACAGGCCCTTATCATGGCGATTTTTTAATCTCAACACATAATAATAACTTTTTAGATTCTACAATGAATAATTTAAAATTTTTTAAATTATCAACAATAAATAATTTTATTTATACCCGAGGTTATCCCACTACTATTCATCTTGATGAGACTTTATTTTCAGGGATATCCCAATTAGATAAAAAAATTATATACGGTCCTTCTGTCTATAAAGGCATTCATCATAAATTTAATGAGATAGGAGAATATTATCTATTGGAAATTCATAAAGAAAAAACCATAGTTAGGACTGATTTTTTTGGGGCTGTCCCAATTTATTATGGAAATGGCTTTGTCTCAAACAGACTTCAGCTAATTTTTTTAGCGATGAAATCTATTGGAATACCATTAATTAATCGTTCTATCCTTTTTACAAATTTCATGATTCAGAATGCATTTAATCAACAACTATCAACTTTCGATACAATCATCAATAATGTTAAAAAGCTACCTCGACAAAAATATATTATTATTGATCAAAATATTACCATATATGGAGGTCTTAATAGTTTTGAAATACTATCACCAAATGAATATCATAAATATATCGAAAATGCTGCCCAAGAAATATCAGATGTCATCCAAGCAGTTTTAAATAGTTTCCCTTTTCCTCAAGTAGCACTCACAGGAGGCCGAGACTCTCGTGTTATTTATGCCGCATTGGTAGCGATGGGGAAAATTAATGACGTTCAGCTAGTAACTTCTGATGTAGGCTCCGATCGAAAGATTGCAAGTGGTTTAGTTAAAAAATTTGGAGGTTCGTACCACAATTTTGAACGTTATCAATCATTATTGATGACCAAGTATTTTGACAACTTAGAAAGATTTATTGGTTTTTATTTCTTTACTAAATTGAATATCCCTGATAGAGACTTACGTGAATACCTCTTTACATATCAAGAAAAAGTCTGTCGCATTGGAGGGGGATGTGGAGAAATCTTTAGGGACTTTTATACTAAAACTGGTATAAAATTCAGGACACAACTCTACCATATCGAAGAATTTGAGTATTTTTTTAAAAATTCTTATTTCCAACCAAAAGGATTCGATGAAGCTTTTCCTTACTTGGTATCAACATTTGACGCGTTAGCAGGTAAAACATTTTCTCAAAAGTTATCTTCCCACTATTTAGAATTTAGAAATACATATCATTTTGGGAATCGTTTAAGTAAAACATCACAAATAGATATATCTCCTCTCGCATCAAAAAATCTTTTTTTTGCATCTCGAGGACTTCCTGACAAAGTACGCGATACTGGCCGTGTCTTATTTGATATAACAAAAATATTCTGTGAAGAGCTTGCCTATACGCAGTATGATAGCCCGTCTATCGACTTCTCACGTATAGAGTATCACAAGAAAAGTCGCTTTGATGGCAAGGAGCTTCCCATAACGCCAGATATTGCTATTTGTACTTCTGGATCAACACAAGATGATATATCAGCACCAAAAAGTCGCAGTTTAATAGACTACAAAAAAGATATTGCGTATAAACTTATACACAACTTAGAATCTAGCACTAATTTCTCATTTCTTAGTGATAATTCAAACAAAAAGAAACTGGAATTTCTAATCCAAAAAAACAATCCTAGCCTTAATAGGTATATTTTCAATATGCTTGAAGCAGCTTTTGTTGATAAATATTTATAGTTCATATCAAATAATAGCTATACAACAATATTTAATGGCAAGAATAGAATCAGAAACGACATCCAATAAAAACAAGGAGTAGGTCATGAATGAGACTTTCGATAACTATATCCTGACCGGTTATCAAAATATTGAAGGATGGTGCAATATCAATTTATTGCATCTTGCTTATGAGCTGCATGTATTGCAAAAAAATGCTGCAGTTAGCGGAGGGGCAGGAGAAATTGGGGTTCATCATGGAAAATTTTTTATTCCACTTGCACTATTAAAATCGAGTTTTAAAAATATTGCTATAGATGTTTTTTCAATACCTTATGGCAATGTCGACAAATCTGGGAAAGGAGATTATGACATTTTCCTTGAAAATATAAAAAGTTACCTTCCATGTAATTGCCAACCTATAATCTGGAAAGGAGATTCATTACATATTACATGTAACGAAGTGGCCACGTTCACTGAGGAATATGGTAAGCTGTCCATGTTTTCTATTGATGGTTCACATACTTGTGAACATACATTCAATGATTTAATTCTCGCCGAGCATTTTCTTGGAGCTGGTGGTATTATTTTTGTTGATGACTTTTATAATCCAGATTGGCCTGGCGTACATGAAGGGGTAGCAAAATACTTTTATTTTCATTCGTATAAGTTCGTACCATTGTGCTTTGGATTTCAAAAGCTCATGCTTTGCGATTTATCGTATCATAAATTTTACTTTAAGCAAATTTATGATGCAGTAAAAACAAAATATAAAATTAAGTACGTCAAGCAATACGGATATGATTCTCTTTCTATACGCCTATAATATTAATAAGTTAAATATAGGATGTTGGTTGTAAATTGAAATACAATACGAGGCCTGCGCAAATGAGGAAGATTTACGACAGCAGAGAAGAAAACAGTATAGATGATGCTATTTATAAACCACTGCTCAAGAAAGAATCTTTGTTATACCTCGACTTTCGAATAGCTCTGGGAAAATACTCTATAGTTGATTTCATATTAGAAAATAGCCTATTATATCTATAATACTAGAGGATTAGCTATGTCAAGCATCACTCCAGTCATCCTTTGTGGCGGAAGCGGTACCAGACTATGGCCACTTTCGCGAGAATGTTATCCAAAGCAGTTCGTTACATTCGATGGAAAATCTAATCTTTTTATACAGACATTACAGCGCATTCAAGGCTTACCAGAATGCACAACACCTATTATTATCTGTAATGAGGAGCACAGATTCTATGCACAATGTGCTCTACGGACTTTAAAACAAGACGCTCATATCATTCTTGAACCAGCTCAACGAAATACAGCACCGGCAATTACACTTGCAGCCTTTGCTATTACTGAAGCGAAGCAAGATTCCCTTATGCTGATCCTGCCATCTGACCATGCGCTTGATGACAATATCGCCTTCTACCAAGGAGTGCTAGATGCAATTCCTCTAGCTGAAGAAGGATACATCGTTACCTTCGGCATCAAGCCGACTGGACCGGAGACCGGATTTGGCTACATAGAACAAGGAGAACCTGTAGGCCGTGGCTACACTGTGGTTCGTTTCGTGGAAAAACCGCACCTGAACGTTGCAGAAACTATGCTCATGCAAGGCAACTTTGTCTGGAATAGTGGCATATTTCTTTTTCGCGCTTCAGTTTTTCTGGAAGAGCTAAAGCAACACGCACCAACCATGGAAGCTGCATGCCGTCGGGCATGGCATGAGCGTACACAGGATGCTGACTTCTCTCGTCCTGACAAGGAAGCCTTCCTTGCTGTTCCCTCCGACTCCATAGATTATGCCATTATGGAAAAGACAAAACGGGCCGTAGTCATGCCCTTGGCACTGGAATGGAACGATCTTGGCTCATGGGAAGCCTTGTACCATACAGGAGTCAAGGATGAGTTAGGAAACGTTGTCTCCGGAGATGTGCTATTAGAAAATGCTGAAGGTTGCTATCTAAATGCACGCCATCGCCTGCTCGCAGTTCTAGATGTTCATGACTTGGTTATTATAGAAACACAGGATGCTGTTCTAGTTGTTCCTCGCAGCAAGGCACAGGATGTAAAACGAATTGTAACGATGTTACAAAAAAATCAGCGTGAAGAATATCGTCAGCATACATTAGTACAGCGTCCATGGGGTAGTTATGAATCTCTTGCCAAGGGTGATCGCTTTCAGGTGAAACGGATTATCGTCAATCCAGGGGCAGAGCTTTCTTTACAAATGCATCACCATCGTGCCGAACATTGGGTTGTCGTCAGTGGAACTGCGGAAGTCACTAATGGAGAGGAAACTCGTCTATTCACAGAAAATCAGTCCACATATATTCAAATTGGAACACGACATCGCCTGAAGAATCCAGGGATTATTCCTCTTGTACTCATTGAAATACAGTCAGGATCATACCTCGGTGAAGATGACATCATACGTTTTGCGGATATCTATGGGCGAGATTAACCTCAATATATTGATAATATATTTCTATATTGTAAACATCATCTTGAAATTCGCATGCTGTGCACATCTACTTCCATCATCTTCTTCCCCGTCAACGGCTCGGGTATGGGCCATCTGACGCGCTGTCTGGCCTATGCCCGCCATTTGCGGGAGAGGGCGGAATGTGCTTTTTTCTCCCTGTCGTCAGCCATGGAAGTAGTGGAGGATATGGGTTTTGAAGGGGACTATTTTGTTTCACCCTTCTGGTCTGTCAATACCACTTACGACTGGAACTGCGAGCTGGCCGTACGCTTCGGCATGATGCTGGAGCGTATGCGGCCGGATGTAGTGGTCTTTGACGGCACATGGCCCTTCCAGGGCTTTCTGGCGGCCTGCCGGGCCTACGGACGCCCGCTCAAGCTGGTCTGGTCCAATCGGGGCTTGCTGAAAAAAGACGCAAAAACCGTCCCCGTGGACAAAAGCCTCTTTGACCTGCTGATCCGGCCCGGCGAGCTGGGCAGCACGCCCGGGGAGGAACGCACGCCGGAGGGGGTACGCCAGCTGCATGTGCCTCCAGTGCTGCTGCTGGATGATGACGACATCCCGTCCCGGGCCGCAGCCCGGGAACAGCTGGGGCTGCGGCCAGAAGGACGGTATGCCCTGTTCTCCCTCGGGCCGGGCAACCTCAAGGACGTGAGCGGGCCGGGCCTGCGCCTTGTACGGGAAGTTCAGGATGCCGGCTTTACTGCGGTTTGGGCCTGCGCGCCCATTTCCGTGCGGGATGTGGAACTGCCCGCCACGGTGCAGCCGCTGTCCGCCTATCCGTTGGCACGCTATCTGCGGGCGTTTAATGTGTTTGTGGGGGCAGCGGGCTACAATACCTGCTGCGAGGTGGCGCAGGCGCAGATCCCCAGCCTGATCGTCCCCAACACCTTGCTGGCGGATGATCAGATGGCGCGGGCGCGCATGCTGGCGGCACATGCGCCGGTGGTGGTCAACCCGTGCGAGACGGACGTGGATGCCCAAACGGCGGTCCGGCAGCTGCTGGCGCGTACGGAACAGAAAGATAAAGCTCCCTGCGCCATTGCTCTCAACGGGGCCGATCTTGCCGCCGAAGCTATTTGGCAACTGGCACAGCAGTGAGGAGACCATGACCCTGCTACACGAAACTGAAGAACTGCGCCGTCGTCTGCGGCAATGGGCAGCCGCCCCGGAATGGTCCCTGCTGGTGCGTTACGAGCTGCTGCCGCAAAAGCCCGCCCCTGAACTCAGCAAACGCTATTCCCAGAAACTAGGACGTTTTTTTCGGGTCTGGGGCCTGAGCCGCGCCCGCTATCAAAAGCAGGTCTGGCAGGCAGGTCTCAAACATGCGCCGGCATCCAGAAATAAAATTCTGCTCATTTGGTCGGATGTGTCGGACAAAACCGCCTCCCGCGCGGCCTGCAGCGGTTTACAGCGTCTGCTGGACGCACGCCCGGCATATGCACCCGTGCTGGTGACAGCGCTGGCGGATTTCGCCTTCTATTCCCGTTTGGGCTGGCTGGTGGAATATCTGCCGGAGATTTCCGGTACGGGCCCGGATTACACTGAACGCAAACAACGCTATCTGGCCTGGCGCTACCGTGAGGCTGTGGCCGTCCCTCTGTCGGCCGGGTTGTGCGCTGCGGAAGACTTTGCGCAGCTTGTCCCGTCATAACTGGCACTCTTGCTCCTTTCTTTTGAAGTATCCATGCCGAAACATCCGGCCTGCTGCCATGATCCGGGACCGGTACGACCTTAACATATAGTGCAATAACAAGCTGATCGATATGAGCAAAGACAGATATGTCGTTCTGACAGTGGATACCGAAGCTCTGCCCAATCGGGCAGAAACGGACCATGTGCGCCGCCTAATCTGGGGCGAACATGCCAATGGTACGGCCGGTGTGCGCGAAATAAGTGGCATCGGCAATGAATTTGGTGCCAAGCACGTCTTTTTTGTGGATATGTGCGGTGCGTATGCACGGCGTGGCGAAATTGAAGAAGTGGTGCGCTGGCTGGATCATGACGGCCAGGATGTGGAGATGCACGCGCATCCTGAGTATCTGCCGGAAGACTTTTGGCCGGAGTTCCATTTCAAATACCGTCCGCGCTTCATGAACCAGTATGCGGATGACAAGGATGATTTTGTCATAGACTATTTCGGCGGCATGCTTGCCGGCATCCTCGGCAGGCCCCTGCGTGCGTTCCGCGCCGGCTCTTTCCGCTGGAACGCCGGAACCCTCCGCGCGCTGGCAAAGCACAACATCCCCCTGTCCTTCAACAACTCCATGTGCGCGGTCAACAATCAGCAGTGTCTGCACAGTCTGCCGACCAATATCCCCTTCCGCTGGGAAAACGGGGTGATAGAAATCCCCATGTCGGAAAAATACATCTTGCCCCGGCTACAGAAAAACTGGTGGGCAAGGCTCCAGTATCCGCAGTCGAAATTCTTCCGCTATCGTCCCTGGTGGGCATCGTTTCTACCGGGCAGCGTCAGCCACCGGACGCCGTTCATGGTCTTTCTGCTGCACTCCTGGTCGCTGATGTACTGGGACGAGAACGGTCACGGTACCTACAAGGACGATGCACGCATTGAAGGCTATCGCAGCTTTTTGAAGTGCCTGACAAAAGACTATGACGTCATCACTACGGCAGAACTGCTGGACCTGATCCAGGGCGGCAAAATTGCCCTCACGCATACCGAGTCCATGGACAAAGCCGAACTCCCGGCAAGCAAGAAGGCCTGATATCATGCAAAATCCCTTTTCACAGCTGCACAGCTGCCTGACAAAGAGTTTACTCCAATGGCTGCTGCACCGGGCAAAGCCCGGGCGTCCTGTGACGCCGGTGCCTGGACGCATCCTGTATGTGGCGGCCAGCTGTCTGCCCTATCATGTCAGCGGCTATACCTCGCGTACGCATGAACTGTTGTGCGCCCTGAAAGAGGATGGCGCTGATCTGCGCGTCATCACCCGCACGGGCTATCCCTGGGACAGGCGCGACAGCCTCTGCCTGCCCGAAGCGGAATACACTCTGCGGGACGGCATACGCTATGTCCATGCCCGCACTCCGCGCAATAACCGCTTGACCGCCATCTATGCAGCGCAGGCGGCCACCGTGCTGGAGCGTTACGCCCGGCAGGAAGGCATTGCCCGTATCCATGCCGCGTCCAACCATGTCAACGCCCTGCCCGCGCTCCTGGCCGCCCGACGCCTGGGTATCCCCTTCCAGTACGAGATGCGCGGCCTGTGGGAGCTAACCCGCATCGCGCGGCAACCCGCCTTTGAGCAATCGCATAACTTTAAGCTCGGCCTGGCGCTGGAAGGCTTTGTGGCATCCCATGCCGACAGGGTCTTCGTCATTTCCGCCCAGCTCGGCCGCTACGCCCGGGAACATTGGGGCATACCCGAAGGCCGCCTGCACATGCTGCCCAACTGCGTGGATGCCGGACGCATTTGCCCCACGCATCTGCCCGAACAGCCGCTCACCATCGGTTATGCCGGCTCACTTATCAACTATGAAGGACTGGATACCCTTCTCCATGCCCTGCGACTACTGCGCCGATCCGGTGTGGCAGCACGTCTGGAAATTGTTGGACATGGTGAAGCACGCGAAGGTCTGGAACGCCTGGCAACGGAACTAGGGTTAAACGATGTCGTACGCTTTTACGGCAGGCTTTCACCGGAGGAAGCCCGTGCCCACCTTTCCCGCTGTACTCTGGTCTGCATCCCGCGCAGGCCGTTCACCGTCTGCGAGATCGTCCCCCCCCTCAAGCTTGCGGAAGCCATGGCTCTGGAAAAGCCCGTCATCGTGCCGGATCTGCCGGTCTTTCGGGACGAGGCCGGAGATGCGGGATGGTTTTTCCGCCCGGGAGACGCGGCACATCTGGCTCAGGTACTGGCCACCGCCCTTGAAAATCCCGAACGCTGTGCCACGATGGCCCGCAAGGGCAGGGAGCGCATCATCTCATGCCGCCAGTGGCGGCAGTTCGTTCCGTCTGTTTTGGGAGAGGCACCATGCTCGGCGCATTGATCCGTACCGTGGGGCATCTGGCCTACACCTACCCTGCCATTCCGCAGGATACGCCCCGCAGCGGTCCTTTCGGCCGGCTCAAGATCGCGCTTGTGGCCGATTCCTTCACCTCCGTCAGTCTGGCCGCGGAATGTCGTATCCGCTGCATGACACCGCGCAATTATGCAGCTGTCCTGCGTGACTGGCGTCCTGACCTGGTGTTTGTGGAATCCGCCTTTCACGGCGCCCAGGGGGAATGGCGCTACATGCTCGCCAAACAGCCCCGTTACATCAACTGGTACAGGCCAAGGGCCATTTTCGACCTTGCCAGACGCTCCCGTGATCTGGGTATCCCGACGGTATTCTGGAACAAGGACGACGGCGCTTTTTTTGATACCTTCATCGATGTGGCGCGCAAGTTCCAGTATGTCTTTACCACGGACAATTGCTGCCTGCCGCGTTACCGCGAGGAACTGCCGCCAGGCAGCACGGCGGACGTGCTGGCCATGCCTTACCAACCGGCTTTCCATTCTTTCAGCGGATTTTCCTTCCAAAAAAATGAAGCCTGCTTCGTCGGCAGCTACTACCGCTATATCCTCAATGGACGCCGCCAGTTCCTGGATATGATCTTTGACGTATGCAAAAGCATTGCCATGCCTTTGCATATCTATGACAGGAACAGCCACAGGATGTCCCATTTTTTTGAATTCCGCTTTCCAAAGGATGCGGGGCTGCATATGCACAATCAGCTTCCCTACACGGAAACAGGGACGGTTTATAAACGCTATGCCGTTTCGCTCAATGTCAATTCCGTCACCAACTCCGAAACTATGTGTTCCAGACGTCTGCTGGAGATCCTTGCCTGCGGCGGGATCCTCGTCACCAACAACAGCCCCGTGGTGGAGCGCCAGTTCCGGGACTTCTGCCATGTCGTCCAGGATGCCTCCCAGGCGCAGGAAGTACTCGCCCGTCTGGCCGCAGGTCCTGCCCCTGAGGACAAGGAACGGGCAGCCGCCGGAGCCGCCTATGTACGCAACCATCACACCTGGCAGCACAGGCTGGAACAACTGGCTGATACGGTAAACTTTTAATCTACTGCATACGTTCGTGTCATGGACATCTTTTTTCTGATGATACAGGCAGTCATCGCTCTGCTGGCGATGCTTTTCCTGATTTACGCGCTTCTGGAAGCCCGCTCCGTGCGCAATGCCCGCAAGAATCAGGCGGTGCGTTTCATCGCCATGTCGCCTGCCCAGTCCGCCGGCAATGACGATCTGCCTATGGTCACTGTACTTTTGCCGGTATATAATGAACGCTTGATCGTCCATAAGATCATCGACGCAGCCTGTGCTCTGCAATACCCCAAAGACCGGCTGGAGATCCTGCTTCTGGACGATTCCACGGACGAGACCTCTGCACTGGCCCAAAAACGCATCGCCCGCTACAGTGCCAAAGGCGTCCCCATCAGACACGCCCGGCGGGAAAAGCGCATTGGATACAAAGCGGGCAATCTCAGGTTCGGTCTGACCCTGGCCAGCGGCGACTTCATCGCCATCTTTGACGCGGACTGCCTGCCTCCCGCTGACTTCCTGCTCAAGGTCATGCCCTGCTTTGCGGATGACAGGGTAGGTTTCCTCCAGACCGGTATCGAACATGTCAACCGGAATGCGACCTTTCTGACGCGCTTCCAGGCCATGGAGGCCGGACACAAGGAAGACGTGACCTCGGGGCTCTCCCGGGAGGGCCTCATGGCATCGCTCACCGGGACGTCCTGCGTCTGGCGCCGAAGCTGTATCGAGGCCATTGGCGGTATCAGCACGGCGACCATCACGGAAGATGTGGATATGGGCTATTCGGCCCAACTGAAACACTGGAAATACGTCTGGCTGCGCGATGTGACCTCCAAAGCCGAATTCCCCGAATCAATGGCAGCCTTTCGTGTGCAGCGCCAGCGCTGGGCACGGGGACTCATCCAGAATGCCGCGCGGCATGTCCGGCAGATGTTCGCGACTTCCATGCATCTTCTGGCACGACTGTACGCGCTCTCACTCATGTTCTCCTCCCTGCTCCTGGCCGCCTTTTTCTGCGTCCTGTTGCTCTGCCTGCCTGTGGGCCTGCTGTTCCGGCCTGGTCTTTTTTTCCATGTCTGCTGTACCCTCTTTCTGGGAGCAGCACTTGTCTGGGCCTGGTTCAACACGGTCAACGGCAGCGCCGGAGCATCCTTTTGCAGACGCCTGGGCAGCACGCTTGGCTATGTGGTCATGCATTTCCCGCTCTCCCTTTACTATTTCAGTGCGGCCGTGCAGGTCGCCGCAGGACATGAAGGCGAGTTTTACCGGACGCCCAAGGGCTGCGGCAGGCAAAAGGTGCGTCATCCCGCTATCAATACCCGGCTTATCTGGCTGGAGCTGTTTTCCTTGTGTTATGGCCTTGCCTCCTTCGGCGTCGGTCTGTGGACGGGCAATTACTGGATCTCGCTCTACAGCGGCCTTGCCTCCGCCGGCTTCGCCCTTACGCTGTTCTTTTCCTGGAGCGACAGCCGCAAGCGTTTCCTGCCCGGAAGCGTGCTCATCACTGGCGCCACCGGGGCGCTGGGCAGCGCGCTGGCGCTGGAATACGCGGCTCCAGGCATGCAGCTCGTGCTGCTCGGACGGCGACAGGGTGTTCTGGAAGATCTTGCCGTGCGCTGCCAGGCCAAAGGAGCCGATGTCCAGACACATGCTCTTGACCTGCGTGAGACCGACGAGCTCCGCCGCTGGATATCTGCCTGCTGCGCGGAACACACGCCGGATCTCATCATTGCCAATGCGGGGCTGAACACCAATATCGGCCCACACGGCAAAGGAGAACCTTTTACCGATGTCAGGAGTCTGGTGGAAGTCAACCTGCTTTCCGTCATGGCTCTGGTGGATGGGGCGCTGCCCGCCTTGCGTAAAAGAGGCGGCGGCCAGCTCGCCATCGTGAGTTCCCTTGCAGCCTACTACGGTCTGCCTGCAACGCCGACCTACTGCGCCACCAAAGCAGGTCTTAAAGCCTACGGCACTTCTCTGCGCGGCTGGCTGCGCTCTGAGCACATCCGTGTCAGCGTGATCCTGCCAGGCTATGTGTCCTCTCCCATGTGTGCGGCCATGCCGGGCCCCAAACCCTTCCTCTGGCCGCCGGAACGCGCCGCCCGGCGCATCCGGCGCGGCCTTGCGCTTGACCGGGCACGCATTTCCTTTCCTTTCCCGCTCAATCTCGGGATATGGGGACTGTCGCTCCTGCCCGCCTGTCTGGCCATGCCCATAGCAAGGATGTTCGGCTATGATCGTTGACAGTGCCTTCCTGCAGGTGTGGACAACGGGCTTCGTGGGCCTCATTCTTTCCGTTGCCATAGAACGTTTTTTACATCCCCGGCCCCGGTTCTTTCGTCCTGGCAGCGCATGGCTGCTGCATATCTGCCTGTGGTGCTTCTGCTATACGCTCTTTATCCTGATCCTCGGACGACCATGGTGTGCCCTCGTTGCAGTATCGGCCATTCTGATAACGCTGACGGTCGTCAGTAACGCAAAATACAAAAGTCTGCGAGAACCTTTTATTGCTCAGGACTATGATTATTTCCTTGATACGCTACGCTTTCCCCGTCTGTATCTACCCTTTCTCGGGCTGAAGAATTTCTGCCTGGCGGCCTTGTTTTTTGTACTGGCGCTGCTGGGTTTCTGGATGGAAGAGCCTCCCGCGTCCCGTTTCTCGCTTCAGGGCCAGCTTGGTGGATCCCTTGTCCTGCTGCTGGGCACAGCGGTTCTGCTCTCGCGGCAGCGCAATCATGCCTCGCTTGCTGTCTTTGACCCGGAAAAGGATTTGCAGACCCTAGGGCTCCTGCCGTCACTCTGGCTCTATGCCCTGGCCTCACGCACGCTGCCTTATGTGCGGTCGCCCTTTGCCTCCGCGACCGTGATGACGCATCCGCGCCCTCACCTGATCGCCATACAGAGCGAATCCTTTTTCGATGCCCGTCACCTGTTTGCGGGCATCCGGCCTGATGTCCTGCGGACGTTTGATGCGTTGCGTATGGAAGCTTCCAGTTACGGCCCCCTGGATGTGCCCGCTTGGGGGGCCAATACCATACGCACAGAATTTTCCTTTCTGACGGGGATTGCCGCGCAGACTCTTGGCGTTCACCGTTTCAATCCCTACCGGGCCATTGCGCGTGGATGGTCGGTAGACGCCCTGCCCCTGTTCCTGAAAAAAAGGGGCTACCGTACTGTCTGTGTCCACCCCTACTGGGGAAATTTCTACGGACGAAAATACGTCCTGCCACGTCTGGGATTTGATACATTCCTTGATATCGGCGCGTTTCAGGGAGCACAGCGAGCAGGCGCTTACATCAGTGACATAGAAGTAGCCAAGAAGATCCTTGACCTTTTGAAAGGCGCCACAGAGCCTCTTTTTATATTTGCGATCACTATGGAAAATCACGGACCATTGCAATTTGATCATATAGCAAACATGGAAATTGAAAATTTTTATTCAGCATATCCTGATAAAATGTATAGGGATCTTAATAAATATCTTTATCATCTTAAAAACGCAGACATCATGCTATGTATGCTGAAAACAGCATTTAACAAATTATCACTACCTGTTTCCTTTTGCTTTTACGGCGATCACGTTCCTATTATGCCTGAGGTGTATAAAAATCTCCGTGATCCAGGAGATGTACCGTATTTTTTATGGAGAAACATGTATGCACGCGATATTCTGCACAAATCATATTACTCTTCATCAATACTGAGAGCAGAACAACATCTCAAAATCAACGAATTACCATTAAAATGGTTAATGGAAAGCAATATATCATGCAATATTAGCCGTGAATTTACTGAAAATAATGTACACTAGAAATATTTTTTATCTAATACAAAGTGCCAATAGTCTTATGTGAATATTATTATAATTTATATGAAATATAAGTAGTTTATGAAACTGCTGAATTCTTATTTTTACAGTAAACAACAATGAACTGAACTTCCTATTCCCACGAAAGTATCAAGGATACAGTGAACACATCCCTACGGCGCATGAGAATTACCCCCAACACAGGAGAATGATATGACCACTCTCGGGAAACGTATTCGCGTTGTTCGTGGCCGCCGCTCTCAAAACGTCTTTGCTAATTTTTTGGGTATCAGCAAAGGTGCCTTGGTCAACTACGAACATGATAGAAGCTCGCCCAATGCAAAAATTCTTATGACGATCTGCTTATTGGAGCATATTGAAATCAAATGGCTCCTTACGGGAGAAGGTCCCAGATACCAGGGGGGAGCGGAAGACAAACCTAATGACGTTCCTCCTCGTGACAGTGATGGACCACCTATCCAGTTATCGAGATGTCCACACTGCATGTGGATGGAAAAGCTCATTGACAAAATGGAAGAAGATAGACGCTATCTTTTACTTGAAAACAAAAAGCTCCTTATTGATAATACTATCCTACATAACAATATACCATCATAATTGATTTTTAGAGGATGTCCGGCATGTTTTTTGATTTTAAAAGGTGTGGTAATCTCGTCCCATG
>OGZK01001108.1_pt1 | contig 26212 bp, 22 predicted proteins | sample 1576791 | NCBI WGS metagenome assembly OGZK01 (sample SAMEA3541556, study PRJEB24748) | human gut metagenome | biome: human gut; feature: human-associated habitat; material: faeces | place: China | collected 2012
TGGAACTATGTAATACGTGGGTTCAAATAGTACATTTTATTTTGCGACAGTTCCTTAGCTGTTTTTCACTCAAGGAAAAGCCCAGCGGCTCAATCAGATGCAGAACCGTCCCGGTCGCGACGCAGGTTCTTCCGATATTTCCCGTATTCGCCGGGATTTCCGGCTGATGCAATACGATGTTTAACATATCTTTATCATTCCTTTTCCGCTTTCAGTTTTTTTACAAAATGCGACAGCCGTCCGATCGCAACTTTCAGATTTTCCAGGGAATAAGCGTAGGAAATACGGATGTAGCCCTCGCCGCTGTCCCCAAACGCCGTGCCCGGCACGACTGCAACCTTTTCTTCCTGCAGAAAACGCGTCGCAAACTCATCGCTGGTCATGCCGAATTCCCTGATACAGGGGAACACATAAAACGCGCCGTAAGGCTCGAAGCAGGGCAGCCCCATTTCTGCAAAGGCATGCAGCAGATAGCGTCTGCGCTGATTGTACTGTTCGCGCATTTCCGCTACATCGTCATCGCCGTTTTTCAGCGCCTCTACCGCCGCATACTGGCTCGTCGTAGGAGCACACATGATCGCAAACTGATGGATTTTGAGCATCTGTTTTAAAATCACTTCCGGTCCGCAGGCATAGCCCAGACGCCATCCGGTCATTGCATATGCCTTGGAAAATCCGTTGATCAGAACCGTCCGCTCCCGCATCCCCGGAATCTGTGTGATGGAAACCGGATTGCCTTTATAGGTCAGCTCACTGTAAATTTCATCCGATATCACAAACAGATCTTTTTCTTCCACGATCTTTGCGATCGCTTCCAGATCTTCCCGTTCCATGATCGCACCGGTGGGGTTATTCGGATAGGGCAAAATCAGGATTTTCGTCTTTTCCGTGATTGCATCCAGAAGCTCCTGTGCCGTCAGACGGAACTCGTTTTCCGCCTTCAACGGGATAATGACCGGCTTCGCACCTGCAAGCACGGCGCACGGCTCATAGGAAACATAGGACGGCTGTGGAATCAGCACCTCGTCTCCCGGATTTACCATCGCACGCAGTGCAATATCGATGGCCTCGGAGCCGCCGACTGTAATCATGATTTCATGCAGCGGATCATAGGACACCTGATAGCGGCGTCTCAAATAATGCGCAATTTCCTCCCGCAGCTGCTTCAAGCCGGCATTGGAAGTGTAAAAGGTACGTCCCTTTTCCAGAGAATAAATGCCCTCGTCGCGGATGTGCCAGGGAGTATCGAAGTCCGGCTCGCCGACACCCAGGGAAATCGCATCCTCCATTTCGCTGACAATATCGAAAAATTTCCGAATTCCGGACGGTTTAATCGTAACGATTGTATCAGAAAGGGGATTTCTCATGGCGTAATCATCTCCCTCTGGTCCTCGTATTTGCGGGTCAGGATCGTTCCGTGATCCTTATACTTTTTCAGGATAAAATGGGTCGCTGTGCTCAAAATACTGTCCAGCGTGGAAAGCTTATCCGAAACAAACGCAGAAACCTCTTTCAGGGATTTCCCCTCCAGTGTTACGAGCAGATCGAAGCCGCCGGAAATCAGGTACACTGCATGCACCTCCGGGTATTTGTAAATCCGCTCCGCGATGCTGTCAAAGCCCTGACCGCGCTGGGGTGTTACGCGAACCTCAATCAGCGCGGAAACCTTTTCGATGCTTGTTTTTTCCCAATCAATCAGTGTATGATATCCGCAGATAATGCCCTCTGCTTCCATCGCTGCCATTTCGTTTACCACGTCAATTTCCTCTACGCCGAGGATGACTGCCAGCTCTTTTAAGTCGATCCGGCTGTTTTTCTCAATAATTTTTAATAATTCTTCTCTCATTTTTTCTTCCGTTCCTGCCGGATATCCGGCAACTGTTCTATTACTCCATCCGATAAATCGCGTCTGTATTCGCCGGTTCTAAAAATCTGCGTTCCTCTCCGTTGACAATCACGCGATCGTTGTCCGCCGACAAAAATCCGATCACCGCCGCCGGGATTTTCTGCTGCTGCAGCTGCTCTGCCAGCATTTCGCCCTGATCGGTCACAAACAGCAGACTGCCGTTTCCGGACAGCTCATAGGGATTGATGTCCAGCTCATTACAGATTTCCACCGTTTCCTGTCGGATGGGAATCTTCTTTAAAGATACCTCCAGTCCGGTCCCGGCCTGCTCTGCCAGTGTCCAGAGTGCATGGAATACACCGCCTTCCGATACTGCACAGGCAAGTCCGACGCCGGACTTACCGGCGACTGCAGCCTCCGGTAAAATCGAAAAGTGCTGCTCCAGCTGCGCCACGTCATCCAGAAGCTGCGCAGGATAGCGCTTCAAAAGGGCTTCCCGGTATGTTCTTTCCAGGCGGACCGTTCCTGCCAGTCCCGCCCATTTCGTCATTACAATCTGCTGACCGGCCCGTGCCGACAGTGCAACGCCTGCAGGCGCAGTCCGCACTTCCGCAAGCGCCTCTGCTGTGGCAACAGGTGCAATGACTGCACCGGACACATGCGCTTTCACATCTGCCAGCGTAACCTCCAGCTTCTGCGCTGCTTCCTGCGCTGCAACAGTCATCTTCTGCAGCTCCTGCTCTTGACAGTCTGCAGGAAGCAGCAGCTGCATGGACACCATGCGCACCTTTGCTTCTCCTGTTCCCACTGCTGCCGCTGCTGCGCGGTTTACTGCCTCATAAACGCAAAGTTTGGCTCCCTCTGCTCCGGACCAAACAGACAGACTCTGCGCCGTAATCCACAGCTGCTTCGCTTTTTCCGGCGCTTTATCCACATTTTCAGACGTGAGAAAGGCGCAGCCTTCCCCATACTCTGCGCCTTTCACCCCTATGCCGTTTGTTTCTATTTTTCGATGAACGCTGCGTTTATAAACGTTTCCCGTTACGTTCCCTGTTTTCATAAGCTTTTCTCCATTCCGAATACCATCGTATCAAAGCATGGCAGAGCCGGACCTCCAGCCCGGCTCTGCCATCCGCTCTGCTTTATAATCCGGTGCTTAGTTTCCCGCCGCTGCGTCCTGCTGCGCCTGGGCAGCCTGCGCCTGGGCCTCTGCGATCGCCTGCAGCTGCTCCGGTGTCAATGCTGCCGCTGCTGCCTGCTGCGCTTTGATATTGGAAATGGTCGCTTTGACCGTATCAATGCTGCTGGTCGCAATGGCCGCCTGCATCTGGCTGGTCGCATTCGGATCCGGAGAAGCAATTCCGACGGTTGCCGTTCTGGGGCTCATCTTGTAGTTGCTGCTGTTGACCTGCTCCCGGCTGACTTCCACACCGTTTTCCTTTACAATCTTCCAGAGTCTTGCCTTGTAGCCGATATGTGCGCTGCTGACGCTGATGACGCCGATAGGCTGGGAAGCGTCCGCTATGATCTGATCCGCTTCCGGAACCTTTTTCTCAATCACTTCACTCTCATAAGCTACAGTGCGATTTTTTGCTCTCGTCTCTACACCATAGATCGTAAATGTAATCTTTTTATCTGCCGTATGTCCATCGATATAAATCGGATAATCCGTATTATTCACAAATACAAAATCCTTGCCGGAGGATTCTGCAATCGCCGCATCTGCAGACGGATCTACATAGGTTACGATCATGGAATGATTGTGACGTTCTGTCACTTCCAGCTCTGCCCGCAGAACCGCATTGTACAGCGTCGTAGATACCTGACAGATACCGCCGCCGATGCTGTCTACCACCTTGCCGTTCAGATAAGAACCCGCCATCTCGTAACCATTTTCGGTGGAGAAGGGCTTCACTGTATTATAGGTAGAAAACGTATCGCCGGGATACAAGGTTGTTCCGTTGATCAGGCTACAGCCATTTGCAACGTTTTTACTGCGGGACGCCCCGGAGGTCGAATAGCTTGTCGTAAATGTTCCAAGCACATCTTTTACCTTTGCAAGCTCTTCTGTTTTTCCCTTTGGCTCATCCACTGCCATTACGAGGGCAACGCTTCCGTTTTCCCCTTTGACCCAGGAGCCCGTAAGATAATCGTAGATCGCAGCTACGGACGCATTTTCATCTACCACATATCCGGTCTGTCCATCTTCGATTTGAAAGGATCCGTCAACCCGTGTCAGGTGCGCATCGATCGCTTCCACATTAAATTTACTGCAGCGCTCCGTCACAGCCTGGCGAATCGCTTCTTTATCAAAATCCAGAACAACGGGGTAATTCTTTCCTTTATTCTGCAGATCTTTTTCTGCCTTATAGCGCGCTACGATATTTCCCTTTTTTCCAAGGGACACTGCTTCCGAAACAAGCTCCGGGTTTTTCCAGGAAATTCCCAGCTCAGAAAGGCTGATAGATACACTCTGTCCATCCTGCGCCTGCAGCTGCACCTGTGCCTGTCCGAGTTCGTTCACATAGCTCTGAACCGCCCCCTGTGCCTGTTCCTGTGTCATTCCGGAAAGATCCATGCCATCTGCCGAAATCCCGGTCTGGATGGTATCGTTCGGCGCTGCGTATACAGTCTTTCCTGCCACCGCCGTGCACGCAAACACACACACCAGCATGGCTGCCGTCATCAGTACGGTTTTCATTCGATTCATTTTAAAATTCCTTTCTATGCCGCTTATAAAAACGACAGCAATGTAGGAACAATCATCGCCAGCACCAGAATAAGGATGATGATCGATGATATAATTTTCTGTGTCTTTTTCTTTCTGAAATTCATGCTCTGCTCCTTTATCCGCAAACTGCCTTATAACATCTGACAAATAGCATTAAAGCACCATCTTCCATGGCTGCGCTTCCACACATTATAAAGCACTTCCCTCACTTTTGCAAGCTTCCATATGCCGCAAGAATCCGGTCGATCTGACGGCTTGCCTCGTTTTTCGTCAGCATGGAAACGTCGTAATCCGGCGTCAGCTGATGCAGCGCAAGAAGCTTTGTCAGACGTTCCTTCTGTGCCTTCGTCGCAGGCGATTCGCGTTTTACCTTGCAGATCAACGGAACCGGCTCAAAATCCTTTGCCCGGTCCGGGCCTGTTCCATAAAGCTCCAGTAATTTTTCATATAAAATATGCGTTGCCCTCGCGTCCTCCAGCGCCCGATGCGCCTGAATCGGAATTTCGAAATGTTCGCACAGGGCGGATAGTCTTCTGCTGGGAAGCTCCGACAAAAACTGTCTGGAAAGCTTCAGGGTATCCACGCCGCTCCGTTCAAAATCCAGCCGCATATTCACCGCCGCGCGCTTCAAAAATCCATAATCGAACAAAATCCGATGTCCCACAAGGGGCAGATCTCCGGCAAACTCCAGAAAGGCAGGCAAAACGCTTTCCATCGTCTCTGCCTCATCTACCTGCTCCTGTAAAATCCCGGTCAGCTCTGTGATATGCGCAGGCAATATGCGCCCCGGATTGACAAAGCATGTAAAGCTTCCGACAATCTGTCCGTCCCGGACGCGCACTGCCCCGATTTCTATAATTTTATCCTGCTTCGGCGCAAGCCCGGTGGTTTCCACATCTACGCTCACATATTCTTTCACTTCTTTTTCCTGCTCTCCTTTTTTTGACGGTTCTGATAATCCTTACACCATTCCGTCAGAAAACATTCCATACATTTCGGCGTCGGTGCCTTGCAGATGGTCCGCCCCAGCGTAATGATCTGAATATTGTACAAAATCCAATGATCCTTCGGTAATACCTTCATCAGCTCATATTCCACTTTTTCCGGGTCGTCCTCTTTTGTCAGCCCCAGCTTTTTGGAAATCCGCTTCACATGGGTATCCACCACAACGCTTGGCTCGTGGAAAATATTGCCGCGGATAACATTTGCCGTCTTGCGCCCGACTCCCGGCAGCGCCGTCAGCTCCTCCAGCCCGGAGGGGACTTCGCCTCCATGCAGTGCCATCAGCCTCTGACAGCAGGCAATGATATTTTTCGCTTTATTATGATAAAAACCGGTCGGGCGGATATCCTGCTCCAGCTCTTTTAAATCCGCCTCCGCAAAGGCTTCGACCGACGGATATTTCACAAACAGATCTTTCGTGACAATGTTGACCCGTGCGTCGGTGCACTGCGCGCTCAGCATCGTCGCGATCAAAAGCTGCCACGCGTTTTCATGGTTGAGGTAGCAGATATATTCTCTCCCGTAGTGGGCGTCGAGCTGATCCAAAATGGCTTTCGTGTGCGCGTTCAATCGGCTGCCTCCTTTCCTGTCCCGGCGACGGATTCTGCGTCTACGGCAGTCGCCTGTCCGGCTGTCGGTTTTGCATCTACGGCGTTCAGCAGCTCTACCACCGCTGTTCTCGCATTGTCCGTCAGGCGATCCCGGTTCTGATAATCGAATAAAATTGCCGTTTTCGTCTCCGGACTCTCGCCTCTTTTCAACATACCGATCAGCTCCCATGCCTTTTTCTGTACCGGCCAGGAAAATACCTCCAGATGGGTCATACGCTGCAGCTGCCTGGCGTGATATTCCTCATACCCCGGCAGGTATGTACGGTTTTTCTCTTCTTCCTGATAAAACTCGACGATCTGATCATGATACGGTTTTTCGTCCAATGCAAATACCGGGCGGCTCTTCGTATTTTCCCGCAGATACAAATCATACACCGCCAGCTCCCGGTATAACTCCATCCCATCCGGGTCTTCCTGCTGTGCAAACTCCAAAAGCACCTGGTAGCGGTAAGCTCTGGCAGGCGTATGGACAAAATATCCTTTTTCATGATAAAAATCAGCCAATTTGTCATACATTGCAAAGGGATTTTCAAAGCGGCTCTGCAGAACCGGAATCAAATGTGTGAACTGATTGCTGTTATAATACAGCTCCACCATTTCCTCCACCCGCTTTAACCGGATGATATCCCCATAGCTCAGCCATTTTGTATACAAGACCTCATAGGGCGGACAGCTCTGGTACACGATCCCATAGGTCTGTGCCATTTCTTCCAGATAGGAGCCTTTTAATACCTTCAGAAATCCCAGCTGCAGCTGCTGTGGCCTCATGCTGTATACATCATTAAAGGACCGGATAAAGCTTCCCATATCTTCATAAGGAAGTCCTGCGATCAGATCCAGGTGCACATGAATATTATATTCGGAATGGATCCGTACCACTGCATGCCGCAGCTTATCCAGATTTGTATGCCGTCTGACCGCTTCAAGGGTTTGCAGATTCGTGGACTGCACACCGATCTCCAGCTGAACCAGACCTGGGCGCATTTTTGCCAGAAGCGCCAGCTCTTCTCCGTTCAGCAGATCTGCCGAGATCTCAAAATGGAAATTCGTAATTCCATTATCGTTCTCTTGAATATATTTCCAGATTTCCATTGCGTGCTGATGATTACAGTTGAAGGTTCTGTCAATAAATTTAACCTGCGGAACCTTTTGATCAAGGAAAAACTGCAGCTCCTCTTTCACCAGTGTCAGATCTCTCAGGCGTACCCGTTTATCGATGGAGGACAGACAGTAACCGCACCGAAACGGACATCCGCGGCTCGATTCATAATAAACGATCCGATTGGCAAAATCCTTCATATCCTTATAAAAAAACGGAATCTCACTGATATTGGTCAGAGAGCGCTCCTTTGTCCGCACAAGCTCCCCGGTGATGGGATCTCGATAAACAATACCTGCAATACTGTCCAGCCCGGCCTGTTTGATTGCGCCCGGCCAGAATGCCACAATCTGCAGCTGCTGCTGTTCCGAATACCGTCCGCTGCTCTTTTTTTCGTAAAAGGTCAAAAGCTCTGAAAACGTCACCTCGCCCTCGCCGACCATAATGCCGGTCAAAAACGGAAATTGCTCCAGAACCTCCTCCGCATGATAGGATACCTCCGGACCGCCCAGCCAGATGGGCAGCTCGGGACGCACCTGATGCAGCTCGGAAATGACCTCCTGCATCATTTTCCAATTCCAGATATAACAGGAAAACGCCACTGCCTCCGGCTTTCTCTCATAAAGATCGGCGAGGATTTCCTCCACCGTCTGGTTGATCGTATACTCGGCAAGCTCCACCTGTGCCGCGGCCTCCGGATGGTATTTTTCCGCATAGGCCCGCAGACTGTAAAGCGCCGGATTGGAATGAATATATTTTGCGTTCAGTGCCGCCAGTAAAAACTTCATCTATAAAACCTTCTTTCGTCAAATGCCTGTTTGATTTCGGTAAACATAATACCACAAATCCGTTTGCTGTGCATCAACATCCACAACAAAATGCACGCGCTGCAAGCATTCTGTTCCCATGAAAAAAGGGCTTGCCGCACGTTAGTACGACAGCCCTTTCCTTTCGCTTGTGTTTATTATACCTGCTGCAGGTCTTTCTATATAGTGCACAGCAATATATCGTGAGCATAGCTCACTCAATAGCTTCGCCGTTCGCGATGAGCAGGCTTCGCCTGTTCCCGCTCTCTTGCGCTCATTATATCATGAACTTCGTTCATGATCGACATTCGCCGTTCGCGATGAGCAGGCTTCGCCTGTTCCCGCTCTCTTGCGCTCATTATATCACATTTGCAGACTTGTGCACAAAGTCATGCATTTAAGCGATCAATAAACCGTTCGAATCCTTTTCTTCCGTCCTCCGTGCATTTATAAACGCCTGCGTCCTCCAGAACCTGCATGAACACCAGTCCAATCTCCTGCTGCACAATTTCATGGATATTTTCGGCATTTACCTCGCTGTGTCTGGTCAAAAATTCCTCCGCCCAGTCCGCGTGAGCTGCGAGCACCTCGTTTTGCCGAAGATCAGCCCCGCAAAGGATCGCTTCTTCCATCTCTGCCATCTCTTTTTTCAGACGGGCAGGAAGCACGGCAAGTCCCATTACTTCGATCAAGCCGATGTTTTCCTTTTTGATGTGGTGCAGGTTTGCATGGGGATGGAACACACCAAGGGGATGCTCTTTCGTGGTGATATTATTGCGCAGAACCAGATCCAGCTCATAATGATCGCCACGTTTTCTAGCGATAGGCGTGATCGTGTTGTGCTTCTCCCCCTCTGTCTCTGCAAAGATAAAGGAGGCCTCATCACTGTAGCTGCGCCATGCATCCAGGATCACATCCGCCAGGGCGATCAGCCGCTCTGTATCCGGACCGGAAATTCGGATCACGGACATCGGCCAGTTTACAATTCCTGCCTGTACATCTTCAAAGCCTTTGACCGTAAAGCTTTTTTCGACCGGTGCTTTTGCCATCGGGAACTCATATCTGCCGCCCTGAAAATGATCATGGCTCAAAATCGAACCGCCGACGATCGGCAGATCCGCATTGGAGCCGAGCATATAATGAGGAAACTGTTTTACAAAGTCAAACAGCTTCACAAAGGTATTGTGCTCGATTTTCATCGGCGTGTGCTGGCCGTTAAACACGATGCAGTGCTCATTATAATACACATAGGGAGAATACTGAAATCCCCATCTGCTGCCGTTGATCGTCAACGGAATGATCCGGTGATTCTGACGCGCCGGATGATTGATACGACCTGCATAACCCTCGTTTTCCACACAAAGCAGACATTTCGGATAACCGCCCTGCTTTGCCAGCCTTGCCGCCGCAATCGCTTTGGGGTCTTTTTCCGGCTTGGACAGATTGATCGTAATATCCAGATCGCCGTATTTCGTTGGCGTTACCCACTTTTCATCCCTGCAAACACGGTATCTTCGAATATAGTCCGTGTCCTGACTGAATTTATAAAAGAAATCCGTCGCTGCTTCCGGAGACTTTTCATATTCCTCATGAAACCGGCGGATGATCTCACTGGGGCGTCCTACCAGACAGCTCATAATCTTTGTATCGAACAGATCCCGATAAACGATACCATCCTCCTGCATGATCCCGTTTTCCACCGCATAATCCATCATTTCCGTCAGAAGATCCGGCAGCCTTTTGACCGACTCTTCTTCTGTCTGTTCTATCTTTTCCCCGAATCCATAGGGATAATCTTCTATCCGGAACAGCTCCAGCAGCCGGTTTATCGTATAAATTTCATCCTCTGCAGATACCAGACCTGTCAAAAGTCCATACTGCACCAGTTCACGGATTTTATCCTGAATCATTGCCCTGATTGCCTGCCTTTCTTATAATACTACCGGACCGTCACCGATCTCTACCACATAAAAATCTGCCGTGTAACCGATTTTTTCCAGATAAGCCTTTCCAACCTGCTCCTGAAAAGCCTCGATTGCTTCATCCTTTACGATGCTGACGGTACAGCCGCCAAAGCCAGCGCCGGTCATTCTGGAACCGATGACACCGTCTACCTTCCAGGCTTCCTCTACCAGCGTATCCAGCTCAATGCCGGTTACTTCATAATCATCCCGCAGGGAAACGTGGGACGCATTCATCAGCTTGCCAAACTCTGTGATATCGTTTGCCTTCAGCGCTGCAACTGCCTGGATCGTGCGCTGATTCTCATAAACCGCATGCCGCGCGCGCTTTACTCTGACAGGATCCTTGATGGCGGACTTGTAGGTTTCAAACTGCTCCTCCGACAGATCCCCCAGCGACTCGATGCCGATCACCTGCTGCAGCTCTGCCAGAGCCGCTTCGCACTCACTTCTTCTTTCATTATATTTAGAATCGCCCAGACCGCGCTTTTTGTTACTGCAGGAAATCACAAGCTTCGCACCCTCCAGCTGGATCGGCGCATACTCAAATTCCATCGTCGCAGTATCCAGGAAAATCGCATGATCCTTTTTGCCCATCGCGATTGCGAACTGATCCATAATGCCGCAGTTTACACCGTTAAACTTGTTCTCGGAAAACTGACCGATCAGCGCCAGATCCTGATTGGAAACCTCAAAGCCATACTGATCGCGCAGGATATAGCCTGTCAGAACCTCGACCGACGCGGAAGAAGACAGCCCGGAGCCGTTCGGAATATTGCCAAACAGCAGCAAATCCATACCGTTTGTCACTTCCATCCCCTTCTCGCCAAACGCCCACATCACGCCCTTGGGATAATTCGTCCAGTCCGCTTCCTTCTCCGGCTTCAAGCCCTCAACGCTCGACTCGATCACACCCAGCTGCTCGAAATTCATCGAATAAAACCGCAGCTTCTTATCCTCACGCCTGCGTGCCACACCATATGTACCGATCGTCAGTGCACACGGAAAAACATGACCGCCGTTATAGTCGGTATGTTCTCCGATCAGATTCACTCTGCCCGGCGCAAAATAAACCTTCGCACCGTCTGTTCCCCCAAAGAGTTCTCCAAATTTTGCTAAAAGCTGTTCTTTCATCATAACCTCCCATTCCGCAGGCGCTTCGCGCCGGAGGAACCGCGAGCAGAACATCCGGTTCTGCTCTGCGATCATGGCTGCTTTGTGACGCCTGCGGCACAAACAGCCGTTTGAAGAATAAGCGACCACGCTTATTCTTCAAACTGACCTCCCATAAAATAATCTCAAACACAGGGCTCTCGCCCCTCCTGTAATTATCATACCATACCCCCTCCGTCCTGCCACCCCCAATTGTTAACAAGAACAGTCAAATTGTTGCATAACAATGAGCAGTGCCACCGGAAGGAAAGCGACGGATGCGGGAAGCTTGTAACTAGCTCAGGTTCCCGTAATGCCGACATTGTCATTCCTACCCCAGTCGGGTCGACCTCAGGCGGAACGAATAAACGGTTCTGATCTGCACCGCGATAAGCATATTTTCCCTTATATTCTGCCTTACTTCTGATATCGTGCATTTTTTCCCAAAGATCGTGGAAATAAATTCCGTAAGTATCTACATCTGCAAGGAACACAGAATAAGCATACATCAAACCTGTTACGGTCAGATAATCCTCCTGGTTTAAAATTTCCTTATCCTGCAGGAACGGTGACGGAACCTTATAGTTACAGAAATCACAATGATAGTACCCGTCTGCCTTTAACTCCATTTTATGCAGTGTACAGTCTTCAAACCTATCCTGACCACACTTGGAATCTGCAGAAATTCCCTTATATCGTCCGGACGCCATATCCTTGTCCACTGCAAAGGAAAAACCGGAGCCCAGAATAGAATATTCATGAAACTGTTCAAATGCCCAATTGTTCGGCATACTGTAGCCAAGATTTCCGCTGTATCCGGTTGACATATCCACCACAAAGCTGCTCTCTGCCTTTGTTAAACTGCAAACCTTCTGACAAATATTTCTGGAACCGTAAACACCGATCCGGTATTTATTGTCATAGCTTTCTGCCATAACTGTTCCGATACCGATAAAGTAAGGGATTACCTGTTCTGCACACTGTTCCGATCAAATTCTCTGGCAGCTCCATCCATATCTCCTGCATTCATTTTTTTGAGCAATGTACTTTTCTTCAAAGCCCCTTCGCCTACATTAAAAGAAAACGATACAAGTGCATCAAACCTGCCCTGCGTCAGTGCACCTGTCACATATCGATTCACTGCTGCTTCGAATCTTTTCAAATCTTCTTTCAATAAATCCTCCGCCTGTTCCTGCGATATCTGCATCCCCGCATATACACTGCCCGTATGTCCATAGCCAATCGTCCATACTCCTGCTGCGTCCTGATAAGCAGTAAGACGGCAGGATTCAAATTTTTTAATCCTATCACAATCATGTGACAGGCTCCCCATTGGTATCAAGGTCTTTATTGCTATCGCTTTCACTATTTTCACTCAACCTGAACGATCGCCGCTGTCTCCGCATTTACCAACCTGCAAGCCCTATGGTGCTTCATCTGGCGAAGGATAGACTCTGACTTCCGGCATTGCCGTTTTTTTCGTCCGAAGAAGACCTGCAATTGTCCCATTCTCCCTCTGATACAGATCCATCTCCGAAATCACAAGAAGCTCTCTTCCATCCCGGATGATTTTCTGTGCATGAAGTGCTTCCTCTTCAGAAAGTGTGAGTATCGTGACAGGAGAAGCATCTCCGGTGCAGACCATCACGGCGGCATGAAGCCTCATGCATCATACCGGCATCCGCACATTCTCTACTTACTTATTTAAGGCTCACACCTCAACAACCATTCCGTCCAGCTTCTGCGAAAAGCCATCCTCAAACACCATTACCACCAGTCCCTGAAATTCTTCCAAAACATGCTCCACCAGAAATCTTGCCGTTACAGAATCCACCCGATCCGCCACACCATCCAGAAACAGCACATCCGCATCCTGATAAAGTCCCCGTGCGATCCCGACTCTTTTTCTCTGCCCACCGGACAGGTTCTCTCCCTTTTTTCCACACCGCTTAAGCAGTCCATCCCCAAAAGTTTTCACATCCTCGACCAGAGCTGTTTTCGCCAGAATGCCATTCATTTTTGCATCCTCAATCCCCTCTCCCATAGAAATATTTTCCAAAAGAGAGTCATCGAATAAAACCGGCTCACTCGGTACATAGATGCATTTTTTATCCTTCAATTCTCTGTCGCATACGGAAAATAATGTGCGCAGCGCTTCGCTGCTCTTTTCGCCTTTTAAAATCACGATTCCTTTTTCCGCCGCATGGAACATTTTCTTTCCACCGCCTGCACCGATCGAAAAATCATATCCGTCTTTTTCCCTGACAGAGCCTGCACAATCTGCCTCTTGAAGCAAAAATCCAAGGCGATCCAGCGATGCGTTCGTCTGTTTCTTTCTTTTTACCAGATTTCCAATTGCATCCGGCAGATATGCCAGAAACGCATAGTAATAGCCAAACATGACAAATTCGCCAACCGAAAAGATTCCGTTCATCATAAACGGCAATGCAATCAGTAAAATAATGCCCAATGCCATATTCGAAGAATTGCCGGAAATACTGCCCAGCAGGCTGTCAAAAATTCTGTCCCGAATCTCGCTTTTCGATCTCTCCTGACATTTTCTCTCATACGCGGAAATCACCCGTTCCCGGTTTCCGATCATATAAAAATACTCGGTGTTTTCAAAAAAGTTATTCAGAAAACTCGTCACTTCTTTTGTGTTTTTCCGGGAATTCGTCCGGTATAAGAAAATTTTCTTGCCAAGAACTTTTACCAGAAAAACCGTCAAAGCGGTCGGGAACAGGCTTACAGCCGCAAAGATCGGGTTGATAAAAAACATCACGATTAATATCGAAACGGATAATACGATTTTGGGAACCTGATAATAAAATTCCAAAAAGAAATTTACGACGTCCTCGCATTCATTCCGGTAATAATTTAAAACTGCGCCGTCTGTCTCCCGCGCCGGATTCAGCGATTCCCTCAACACATAGTTTAACAATACACTTTTTACGTTGTATCTCGCCTTGGTTTTCCATTTTTCCACAAAAGCGGAATTGACCTGTTTTACACAATTGATGATCAGTGGAACCATCACGTTGATCAAGATTAAAATGTTCAGGGAATAGATTCCAAGTGTGACGTCTTTTCCTTCAATCACGTTAAAAATGTCTTTTTTTGCAATACCGCTCATTAAAAAACTGAACGTATAAGTGATCGTTTCGACCGCTATCACAAGTAGTCCAAAAGCCTTTATGTCTTTCGTGAAAGCCCGATATAGTTCTCTCTTTTTCATTTTCATAATTTGTCCCTCTCGATTCTCAGCAGGTTTCTACCTGTATCCGACTTTCTTCCATATGTATCTTTTTGTGGAATTTCAAGGCACTCCTGTTTTTATGGGACACCATGATAATCGTAGAACCCGTAAATTCCTTTTCAAGGAGCGTGTCAATCGTCGTGAGGATTTTATCGTCTATGGAAGCGTCGAATTCATCGACCAGCAAAATACGGGGCTTTGCAATTAATGCTGCCGTCCATGCCAAAATCTGCGCCTCATTTACCGTAAAATCTTCCGGTTTGATGGTATCTTCCAGACCGATTTTCGTCTCTTCCATCCACTGATCCATATGGGTGATTTTCAGCGCCAGCTCAACCGACTGCTTCTCGTAATTGTCGTAAAACCGCACCAGATTGTTCAGCAGCGTATCTTCGATAATCGGATAAAACTGGGAAATATAGAAAACATTTTCCACATATTTTCTCCGGTTAAACTCCCGGATTTCTTTTCCACCGATCAGAATTTTGCCGCAGTCCGGTACATACAGTCCTGCAATCAGATGCAAAATAGTGCTCTTTCCGCAGCCTGTCCTTCCCTCGATCAGCACATTTTCATTCGAGCCGATCGTAAACGATATATCTGACAAAACCCTCGACTGATTGTAGCCAAAAGAAACGCCAGAAAACTCAATTTCATTGCCGCTAAATTCTGCAGTTCCTTCATTTTTAGCCTTCTGGGATTCCATTTCAAATATGGAATTCACTCTTTTTAAGGCAGCAAGTGACATCGGCATCTGCGCAAACTGATATTTTAAATGGAAAAACGGCATATTCAATAAGCCGACATAACTCGTCAGCAAATACAGTTCCCCGATTGACAATCTGCCGCGATTTAACAGCTGGACTCCGATCAGCAATGCAACGCCTTCTGCAACATTTAGCAGGGAGAAAAACACCGTCGCCGGCAAGTTTCCCCAGAAGGACGCCTTTACCTGTTTTTGTTCAAACTCTGCAAAATCCTTATGGAACCGCTCATGGATATAATCTTCTTTGCCAATTCCTTTTACATCTGCCGCAGCATACACATCTTCGGAAAACTCTCCAAACAGCTTTGTTTCACTCACTCGCGCATCGTTCCATAATGCAGAAAGGCTCTTCTGGGTTCCGATAAAAATGACAAATATCAGAACCGCTATCACACAAAAAATTCCGCCGAGAATCAGCGACTTTGTCAGGAATACAACCAGGATTCCCACTATCATAAATGAGCTGCTCATGATGTCGATCAGCATATTGGAAAAGAATCCAACCATAACGTTGACGTCGCCTTCGATCTTCTCAAAAAAGTCTCCGGTTTTCGACATTTTATGCTGGGAGACGGAAAACTGGAATAATTTTTTCAACAGCTCTTTCCGGATTTCATCGCATACGCTTCTGCCCATCTTTTCGCTTAAATAAGAATTTAAAACTGTTGCAAATCCTTTTACGACCACAATCGCCAGGAAAAACAGAATAAACGCAACCAGCCATGTAACCGTCTGCTTTCCCAATCCGTCAATGATCTTGCTGAGTATGCCCGGCAATCCCAAAGAGATCACCGTCTCCAAAATCAGCGAAATTAAAATGCCAAAAACAAACCGCTTCCTGGTTCGGAAGATCTGCAATAATGTGTCACTCAATATTTTCTTTTTCATTGTAGTTTACCCCTGTTATTACCCTGTTGATAGATTTCTCTTTTTCAAACAATAGAATGCAATACAAACTCCCGATGCTTTGATACTCACCCTTCCAATCTATAACTCGCTCTGCGCGAACGTACTGTTGTCACCAATCAACTGCCTGCGCGAATTATCTGCCTCCCCACACGCACAGTTCATCATAAAATATATCTTATATCGATTGTACCATACTTTTCGGGGTGGTAAATAATCTCGTCGAAATTAGCAGCCTGCTCGTAGAAATTGGTAAAAATAGGGGACGAGTTCCGCGAACATTCTATTGTCATGAATCAAAATACATTTCTTCCGCATCTATACAGTTAAAATCGTGCATCAGCTTGCCCAAATCCGAATCGCCGCGGTATTCTCCATTTACATATAAAATATGTGTTCCACACTACCACAGAACCTTCGCTTTATCAATCCTTATTACTACCATATAATACACTATCATTATTGATAATTATAAAAGCACATCACCTCTCCTTTTCTCAGGGCCAAGCGGAGCCGACGCTTCCTATCCTATTCCGTCCGATTCAGATACCCGTCAGCTCCTGCCTGCTTCTGTCGTTTCTCCAGTCCGATGCAGTTTTTCTTTTCCATTGAAAAACGAAACTCTTATTCCGGCTTTCCGCCAGCCTGCACAATCAGAAAGTTCATGGTCTCTAAAATCCGCTTCCGATCTGCCCTCGACAACTCCTCCAGCTTTTTGGAAAGAGCGTTCGCTTCCGCGATAAATCCAAAATCCAGTTCGTCCTGCAGAAGTTCATCTGCTGAAACGCCAAGCTGATTTGCGATCGCCACAAAATTCTGCAGTCTGGGCATTTTGATGCCCCGTTCAATACTGGAAATCGTCTCTATGCTGACTCCGATTTTTTCCGCAAGCTGCTCCTGTGTAAATCCACGCTTCTCCCTGCACCGTTTAATCTGCTCCCCAAGCATATACTTTTCCCTTCCCCTTATCGTTATAGTCTCGTACTGATAGTATGGGTAAAGTATAGGTTTCCTATCTGTTCCGCTCCACGATCCCTTAGTTCTACTCAAGAACCTTTAGTTCTATTTTTGGAAATTTTTCAACCAAATTTGTTAAAAATAATGGTATGGTAGAGTAAATTTAAAACTCCCTGAAACTTTTTTCCCGCCTACAACGTCTAATCCTCAGAACAACAAAAGAAGGAGGCGAATTTCTTCGTGATATCATTATCCGGAAAAACAAAAGAAAAAGCGGTAGAAGATCTGCTTTTGCAAAATTACGATCAATATTACCGGCTCGCTTACAGCTACGTCCACAACGAAGCAGACGCAGGAGATATCGTCCAGAACGGCGCATATAAAGCTATCCGAAGCAGCTCTGACTTAAAAGAGGTCCGTTATGCAGCCACCTGGCTGTATCGAATCATGCTCAACGAGATTTTTTCTTTCTGTAAGCAGAAAAAAACGGAGCCGTTGGAAGAAGGAAACGACGAGCCACACTACGAAGACGCTTACGAGAATTTCGATCTGAAACATGCGCTGGAGCTGCTGCCGCCCCGCGACCGCATGATCGTAGAGCTGAAATATTTTGAAGATATGAAGCTGGAAGACATTGCAGCCATCATGGAAGAAAACACAAATACCATCAAAAGCAGACTATATCGCAGTCTCAAAAAACTCCGGTTGTCGCTGGACTGACCGCCCGACACAGCTGCCGACCACATTTGAGACCCATCAGCGTGCAGCAAGTTCAACACCATTCAAGCGGTGGCTCAGCCCCGCCATCACTCTCAGAAAGGATTTTTATTATGGAAAATCGTGAAAAACAGTTACAGGAATTGAAAAAAGAATATCAGGACATCCACATGTCCGAAGAACAGCTTTTACAAATGAAACTAAAGATCTCTCAGGCAAAGCAGGAGAACAGCCAGCAGGGTTCCAATGCTGCCCACAGCTCTGTCTCCCACAGACGCTCCATCGCACGCCGCTGTGGGATCGCCGCTGCTGCTGCCGCTGCCGCTCTGGTCATCTTACCGAACACCTCCGCTTCCGTTGCCTACGCAATGAGCCAGGTTCCTGTGCTCTCCAGGCTTGTTGAAGTCGTTACCTTCCGGGACTATCACTACGAAGATGACCGAAACAGCGCAGACATTCAGGTTCCGGAGGTAACTGTCGCACCGGACACTGACGCGGATACACAAAAATCCTCCGCCGTTTCCGAACAGACGAAGAAAACAGCAGAGGAAATCAATACAGAGATTCAGGCCATCACAGACCGCCTGATCGCAGAATTCGAAGAAAGTAAGGCAAATGAAGAGGGTTACCAGAATATGACCGTCAAATCCGAAATTCTGGCGACCACTGATCAGTATTTCACCCTGAAGCTGATCTGTTTCCAGTCTGCCGGAAGCGGTGCGGAATGGAACTACTACTACACCATTGACCTTTCCACCGGAAAACGCCTGCAGCTTGCAGATCTTTTCCAGGAGGGCAGCGATTATTTAACCACTATCAGCGACAATATCAAACAGCAGATGAAAGAACAGATGGCGGCAGATGAAAATAAAATCTACTGGCTCGATTCCGATATGCCGGAATGGGATTTTACCTCCATCACAGACAACACTTCCTTCTACTTGAATCAGAACAACGAGGTTGTGGTTTGCTTCAACGAAGGCGATGTTGCACCGATGTCCATGGGCTGCCCGGAATTTGTTATTCCTAACGAGGTGCTCGCCGGAATTCGGAAGTAAAGTCAACGAGGTATGCCGTGCCGCGTGTCACGGTGCTGCGCGATCTGTCTGCGCTCCTACAGCATTATACATTCTGTGTCCCCCGACACACCCGCGCAGCGCTTCCGTCACGGCTCCCCGCCCAGCTCGAGCCTGCCGACTCTGGAGATAAACTCCTCTACCTGTTTTAAGTGCTCCCGGTTGACGCGGTTTTCGTCCTGCTGAATCTGCTTCCGATACATCGTCGGGGAAACCCCCTTCATCTGCCGAAACGCCTTGCTGAACACAAGCGGATCCTGATATCCGCAAGACAATGCGATGCTTTCCACCGGCAGATGCGGCACCATCAGCATTTCCGCAGCTTTTGTCAGCCGGTACGCTGCCAAAAACTGCTGCGGAGACATACCGAGAGATTTCTGAAACAGAGTATATAGATAACTGCGGTTGACACAGACATAATCCGCCACGTCCGTCACCCGGATCGGGTTGCAGTAGTTACGCTGAATAAATTCCACTGCCCGGCGGACATACTGGTTCGCCCGATCCGTTTCCTCCCGCCTTTCCTCCGGCATACTCTGCGCCACAACCGACAGAAAAATATGCAGCAGACCGTTTCGGCGCAGCTCGTTTGCAACGCCGACCGTATTATGATCCATCATGTCCCGGACAATGCTGTAAAGCTCATCCGACTGCTCCGAATGAAACACCGGGTGCCGCGGGGATATCCCCATGCTTTTGACATATTCTTCCGCGCGCTCGCCCGCAAAGCCGACCCAGATGTACATCCACGGATCTTTTTCATCCGCCTGATAAAAGCTCATCTGCCCCGGCTCAATCAAAAATCCGCATCCTGCTTCCAGCGGATATTCCTCGCCCTCCATTTTGAAAATCCCCCTGCCGTTTAGTACATAATGAATCAGATAATGCGGCTTCATCGCCGGTCCGAAGCAGTGCAGGGGTTCTGTTCGGGAGCACCCGCAGCAAGTCATGAAAAGCTCTCCGCCGGGCTGTCCCCCAAATTCCAGTTTATATGCTTTTTCCATACTGATCTCCATTTTGCAGGCGCTTTGCGCTAAAAATCCCACACAATTCACTGGGACTCTACACGCCTGCGGTACATAACTGCCAGCAATCCACAGTTGCTTTACAGGCACTTTACTCCCGATACCCCGTCTGCAGATTCACAAGATTTTCAATCGGCTGTCCTGCAAAATACCGTTCCAGATTGTCTGCAAACAGTCCGACGATCTTTTCCAGCGTCTCCGGAAGGGAAAAACCTCCGGAAACATGCGGCGTAATCAAGAGATTCGGCGCATTCCAGAGCTGATGGTCTGCCGGAAGCGGCTCCGGATCTGTGACGTCCAGCGCGGCCCCCGCGATTTTTCCCGCATACAGCGCATCCGCAAGGGCATCCGTATCGATCGCCGTTCCGCGTCCGACGTTTAAAACAACCGCATTTTCCGACAACAACGCAATCCGCTCCCGGCTCAGCACATGATACGTCGATGCATTGCCCGGCAGGCTCATCGCCACGATATCCGCCTTTGGAAGCAGTTCTTCCAGACTGTCCATGCCGTACATACCCTCCATCCATTCCGGGCAGTCGCTCTTTTTAGGAACTCTTCTGCGGATTCCGCTCACCCGACAGCCAAGTGCATTCATCTTTCTGCCGAACGTCATTCCGATATCACCGCAGCCGATCACCAGTACATTCGATCTTTCGATTACTTTTACATGCCCTTCCGAATGCCAGCAATGTGCTTTCTGGTTGTCCCAATACAGCAGCAATTTTTTCCGCAAGGCAAACAGACAACCGATCATATGCTCCGAAATCGCCATTCCATAAGCACCCGTCGCATTCGCAAGCTGTGCACTCTCCGGCAGAAGCCCCGGTTCACAATAGCCTTCCGTCCCGGCATTATTCAACTGAATCCATTTGAGGTTTTCACACTTTTTTAACTGCAAAGGACTCTGCAAATTGCCAAGGATAATGTCCGCGCGCCGCAGCTGTTCTTCTGTCACCTCCGGCTTTTCCGTAAAGAAAAACTTCTGTCCCGGCGCAGCCCGCAAAAGCTGTTGCTTTTCTTCCTCCGTCACTGGCGGCGTGACCAGAATACAGAGCCTTTCCCGCTTCCGCACCTCTGTAAGCAGCATCTGCAGCTCTTCCAAATAAATGCAATGCGGAATTTCGTTCTTCTCAACCAGTCTCAGACAGCTTTCAAATTCAAACCAGCGCACTTCCTCCAGTTCTTCTTTCTGCAGGACAAAATCCTCCGGCCTTCGATCCAGCCATAGTGCATAAACGTTGCTGACCTGCCTGTCATGAAATTCCTTTCCATGAAAAACGCCGTCATAGGAAAATCTGCGCTGTCCGCAATAAATCAACTCATTTTCCGAAACACTGCAGCCCAGTTCTTCCTTTAACTCCCGCAGCGCAGACGGAATGAAATCTACCCCTGCAGGGATATGTCCGGCGCTGGAAATATCGTAACAGCCCGGAAAGGAATCTTTATTCTGACTTCTTTTCTGCAGCAGTACCTCGACTTTTCCTGCCCGTTCCCGCAGGATCCAGACATGAGAGGTACGGTGCCGCAGTCCCTGCTTATGTGCAGCTGTCCGTTCTGCTATTTTCCCGGTCGGTACTCCATTTTCATCTACGATATCCAAATATTCCATACTCTACTGCCCCGTTTTTTGTCTCTTTCTTTCTATTTTAATGAAATCTATCGCCGTGTCAATCTTATGTGAAGCTCCATGTCCGGGATAGAAAGCCAACCCGTCCGTCTGTTTTCTCCTATATCTTAGACACATTTCAAAAACTGGGAAATTTTGCTACACTCTTTCAATTCTGTGAATTGAGGAACCTCATTTCCTGCGATATGATACAGCTATAAAACAAACAGAGGAAAAAATTTCTCATTGTTTCCCGAAAATTCGGGCATCCTTTTACTGACAAATTGGTATTGAAAATCGAAAATGGAGGATTTTATCATGGCAAAGAAACATTCCGGTCTTTCAAAAGCAGCTGTCCTCGCAGCAGGCGTCGGCGCAGCGGCATTTGCAGCAAAAAAACATACAGACCGTCTTGCAGCGGAAGGTCAGACCTTGTCCGGTGAGATTAAAGAAGCAGTCGCAAAGACCGCAGAAAAAACCATCAAAATGCCTGCTCCTGACCCGAGCTATCGCAACACAGAGCGGGGCAAATATGAGAAAAACAGCAAGGGCATTTACTACACCAACGGTAACTACGAAGCATTCGCCCGTCCCGAAAAACCGGAAGGCGTTGACAACAAAAATGCATATCTGGTAGGCAGCGGACTGGCTTCTCTCGCAGCAGCGTGCTTCCTTGTAAGAGACGGTCAGATGCCCGGCTCCCACATCCACATTCTGGAAGCAATGGACGTTGCAGGCGGCGCATGTGACGGTATCTTTGATCCCTCCAGAGGCTATGTAATGCGCGGTGGACGTGAGATGGAAAATCATTTCGAGTGCCTGTGGGATCTGTTCCACAGCATTCCTTCTCTGGAAAAGCCCGGTGCATCCGTACTGGACGAGTATTACTGGTTAAATAAGCACGATCCCAACTACTCCCTGTGCCGTGCAACCGTAAACCGCGGTGAAGACGCACACACGGACGGCAAGTTCAATTTAAGCCAGAAGGGCTGCATGGAAATCATGAAGCTGTTCCTGACAAAAGATGAAGACCTGTACGACAAGACCATCGAAGACGTATTCGATGACGAGGTATTCAACTCCACCTTCTGGTTATACTGGCGCACCATGTTTGCTTTCGAGAACTGGCACAGCGCACTGGAAATGAAGCTGTACTTCCAGCGTTTCATCCACCATATCGGCGGACTCCCGGATTTCAGCGCACTGAAATTCACCAAATACAATCAGTATGAATCCCTGATCCTTCCGATGAAGAAATACCTGGAGGACGCAGGCGTACAGTTCCAGTTCAATACCGAGGTTACCAACGTTATCTTTGATTTCCATGACGGCAAAAAGGTTGCAAAGACCATCGAATGCAAGGTAAAGGGGAAAGAGCAGAAGATTGCCTTAACCGAAAACGATCTGGTATTCGTAACAAACGGCAGCTGCACAGAGGGAACGATCTACGGAGATCAGAATCACGCTCCGGTGGGCGATGCAGAAGTTCGCAACAGCGGCGTATGGGATCTGTGGAAAAATATCGCCCGTCAGGATCCTTCCTTTGGTCATCCCGAGAAGTTCTGCTCCGATATTGAAAAGACCAACTGGGAATCTGCAACTGTTACCACTCTGGATGACAAAATCATTCCTTATATTGAGAAAATCTGCCAGAGAGATCCCAGAAGCGGCAAAGTCGTTACCGGCGGTATCGTAAGCTGTCAGGATTCCAGCTGGCTGTTAAGCTGGACCATCAACCGTCAGGGTCAGTTCAAAGAACAGGATAAGAAGCAGGTTTGTGTATGGGTATACAGCCTGTTCACCGACGTTCCCGGCGATTATATCAAGAAGCCCATGAAAGAATGCACCGGTAAGGAAATTACAGAAGAATGGCTGTATCATCTCGGCGTTCCGGTAGAGGAAATTCCGGAGCTGGCAGAGCACAGTGCAGTCTGCGTTCCTACCATGATGCCTTATATTACCGCATTCTTCATGCCCAGAGCAAAGGGTGACCGTCCTGATGTTATCCCGGATGGCTGCGTAAACTTCGCATTCCTGGGTCAGTTTGCGGAAACCCCCAGAGACACTATCTTCACGACAGAATATTCTGTTCGTACTGCTATGGAAGCCGTTTACGGACTGCTTGGCGTAGACCGTGGTGTTCCGGAGGTATGGGGCAGCGTTTATGATATCCGTGAACTTCTCGACAGCTCCGTAAAGCTGATGGATGGCGTGTCTCCGCTGGAGATCGAACTTCCCGGACCGCTCAATAAGCTCAAGAAGCCTCTGTTAAAAGCAATTTCCGGCACAGTAATCGAAAAGCTTCTGCGCGACCATAATATTCTCAAAGAAGGCATGATGTAATTCCATTTCCAAAAGGGGCAGCGCCTGGGGATTTTCCCGGGCGCTGCCCCTGATTCATGACAATAGAATGCTCGCAGAGCGTGCATTCTATTGTTTTTTATCAATCTGCTTCTGTCCGGACTGCTTCCTTCAGAATCCGCACCATCAGCTCCACACTTCCCACATGATATCCGCAGCTTCCGTAAATGCCAGTGCCATCCGGTCTGACAGCTGCCAGAACCGGGAGCTTTTCGGCAAGCCTCATTCTCTTCGCAGTTTCCTGCCAGCCACAGAGGGTACCGGACGCTGTGTCACCAGTCGCGGTGCGCGGTGCGGCATTGGCATCCGAAGCACCGCCAGATATATCGTATAAAATTTCTATCTCAGATCCCGCATCCAGCGCCAGCACTTCCTGCAGCGTTTTATGCTGCAGGTCTTTTTCCTGCCGCAGAACGAAAAGCAGCTGACAGCCAATTCCTTTGGAATTTCCTTTTGCGCTCTTTTCCAGTGCCAGAACCTCATTCAGCACATGCTCTGTCGGCTCTGCCCCAATTTCCAGAAATGCCAGAATACTGCGTTTTCCGCTTACCAGCTTTTCCAGACTGCAACGCGTTCCATCTGCTCTCTGTAAGAGGATGTCCCGAAGCAGGCAGCTTTGTATTTCCTCCCGGAGACTGTTGTTTTTGTTTTGCAGCTTCCGGCAGCTCTGGCTTTCATCCGGTACACTGTTTTTTTCCCACGGCATCACCCCATCCGTTTTTTCAAAATCCGGCATATAAAGCTCGGTCTGTTTCTCCTTTTCGATCGCAAACAAAAGCTCTGCTGCCTCCTGATCCCCGTTCAATAGCCGTTTTACTGCAATCAGGCGATAAATTCCCACCGGAAGTAAAAGCTCTAACGTTTCCTTTTCAAATACCAGTCCGGCATGATTCATTGTCACGAAATGATCCTTTTCCAGACGCCCCAGCGTCCAGTGCTGCGCATAAATCCATTCTTTTCCCGGAATATTTCGCAGCAGAAGCGTTCCTTTCGAGGCCTGCGCCCTGCTGACCGGTACACGGAACGCACCATCCGCCCAGTATTCCGGAAGCATCAGGCTTTTATCCAGTCTCGCCGGGATATTCAGGCTTCTGCAAATCGCAATAAACAAAATCGTCCTGGAAACTGCACTGCCCATTTTCAGCTTCAGACAGCCGATCGGCGACGCGCAAAGGGTATCATATTCTTCTTCCGATATATAGGTAATGTTTTGGTTTACATAATTCCATATCAGCCCCGGATTGGAGGCAAACGCTTCCTGCTCCTGAGCAGTCAGCACACTGCAAATGTAACTTCTGTAAGCGCCGATTTCTTCCAGCCAGATTCTGGGACACAGCAGATCCTGTACATGTATATCTTCCGGCCAGCTGCCGCGCTTTGCTGACAAGTGGTCTTCCAGCACTTCTGCCCGCAGATCTTTATTATCTTTTTTCGTCAGACTGTCCAGCAGCTTTTTGCGATCCGGGTTATCATCCTTTTCCAGAAAAGCTGTCAGCTCCTCTGCATTCTCTCCCGCAACGCGCATCCTCTCTTCCTCCTCCGGATGCACTGCAATCGCATGCCGGGTCAGCTGATCGAAGCGTTCTTCCCGCAGCTTCACTGCATCTGCCAGTCTCCGCGTGCCGCGCGACACTTCTTCCTCACTCAATACACTTTCCCGGACAACGACTTCTTTCGGAGCGCAGAGCTTCGCCAAATGCCATTCGCAGGCAGAGACGCCAGAAAGCGCATCTTTCATCCCCGCTTCCGAATCCTTCAGCACAAGCGTAACAGCGCAATCTACATCTGCCGCCCCGACGCCGTCCTCTGCCAGATTACAATAACGCTCCACAAACTTTCCCTCTGACCGCGCCTGCAGCCGGATGTCGCCCAGCCCAAGCCTGATCGAAGTCTCGCCCTGTTCGTCGGTTTCCAGCACTGCTGCCGGGAAATATTCCGCCATGTTCAGAATTTCCACCGAAACTTGTGCGTGCGCTGCCGGGGTGTTGTCCTGTTTTCGCACCTGAATCCGGAGCTTGCGTGTCTTTGTATACGAAGCGGTAACATTGTGGCAGACAACCGCGCCATCCCTGCCGATTACCTCTTCCCGCTTTCCCGCCGCATAATCGCCGAATGTTCGGCTGTGAATCAAAAGCGCCTGTCCGGCAGGTCCTGTAAACCAGCCGCGATCTGCGCGACTTCTTCCTTAATCTTAGCAGAAACCTCTGCGCCTTTTAAAATTTTCATTGTCTTCTCCTATTTTTTCAACCGCGCCAATACCTTCTCATAAACCAGGTCCGCCCGCTTCGTTCCCTCTTCCAGCAGCTTCTCCGCTTTCTGGTTGATCTTCTT
>OGZK01001139.1_pt1 | contig 25829 bp, 24 predicted proteins | sample 1576791 | NCBI WGS metagenome assembly OGZK01 (sample SAMEA3541556, study PRJEB24748) | human gut metagenome | biome: human gut; feature: human-associated habitat; material: faeces | place: China | collected 2012
CAAAGGTTACTGCAACTTTTTGGGCTGCTTGTTGCACTTACTTTTGCATTTGACCCGAATCTGAAAAAACAGCATAAATAATTTTGGAAACATCACTTTAAAGCGTTGAAAATCAGAGGCGGATATGTTATAATAGATATGACGTAAAATCGCCTCTGAATTTATATAACCATTTCGGAGGTAATTAAAATGAATAAGTATATAGCAATTTATGTTCGCCGTTCCGTAAGTGACAAGGAAAAGGGAAACAACTCTCTTTCCATTCCTGCACAGATTGCGGACTGCATCAGATTTGTTGGGGAGGAGGCTTTTTACAAGGTTTACGAAGAGGACGGCAAGTCGGGCAAGGACATAAAGCACAGACCTGCATTCAGGCAGATGTTTGAGGATTGTCGAGAGGGACTTGTTTCAAAGATCGTTGTTAAGAAATACGACCGATTCAGCCGTAATATGCGTGAATATCTGAACATCACAGATGAGCTTGACAAGCTTGGAGTGAGTGTTGTATCACTTTGCGAGCCGTTCAATACCGATACCAAAGAGGGCAGAATGATGCGAAACAATCTTCTGAACTTTGCGGAATTTGAGCGTGAAGCAATAGCTGCGAGAGTTAAAGACAGCTATGACACGAAAGCACAGGAAACAGGCTTTTATCAGGGTGGAGTAGTTTATTTCGGCTATCAGAGTTCAAGGCAGACCATAAACGGAAAGACAGGCTCCGTACTTGTTCCTTATGATTCTGCTGTTACGGTCAGAGCGATGTATGACGTTTATAAAAATCCCGAAGCTTCACTGAGAGATGTGATAATGTACATAAATGAAAATCATCTTCCAATGGACGCACCGAAAGGTGATGGCACAGTAACAAGAGGATTTGATGCCTGCAACATTGCCGCCGTACTGAAAAATCCGCTTTATGTGAGAGCCGACAAGAATGTATATGAATATCTGCTGAAAAACAATTACCGCATAATTGATGATGTGGACGCATTTGACGGAAAGTACGGACTGTTCTGGCACAATTACAGGAGCAAGACCGACAGATATGTTAAGGTCGGTTATCACGAGGGACTTGTCGATGCGGACATTTGGCTTACGGTGCAGGAAAAATTCTCACGTCATCAGATACCGATAAGAAAAGGCAAGGTTCTCCGTTCATGGCTGTCGGGTCTGCTACGGTGCGGTCATTGCGACCATGCCGTAAAGGTTGATTATACATACAATCCAAAATCGGGAAGCAGCTGGAGATACTTTACTTGCAGCGGATACAACAGTGTTCGTGGCTGTAGGTCATCGGGCATCAAAATGAATGTTGATCAGGTGGAAGAGCTGGTGTATAACGATATGAAAGAGCATATCGAGGCTTTTGAGATAGCAAGGAAAATTGATAAAAAGCCTTCCACAGAAGTTGAGAAGATGCGTTCCGAGATACTGAAAATCGAAGCGGAAACTTCAAAGCTTATGGAAAAGCTTGCCGATGCAGATGAGGTGCTTTTCGGGTATATTCAGGACAGGATCGGTAAGCTTCACGGCACAAAGAATGAGCTTGAGAAAAAGCTGATGCTTGTTGACAGGCGTGTTAAGAAAATTGATACGAAACCGCTTCTTGATCCGCTTAACAGGTGGGATACGCTTACCGTTGAGGAGAAAAACAATCTTGCCCGAATGATGATCGAGAAGATATACATATCGACAGAAAATGGTGTGGATATACACTATTATTTTTGAATTGATTTAGGCTCTCTTGTTTGGGTGGGCAATCCTTTGATCAAGAAGGAGATGGAGCTTCAAGCTCTCATAAAGGACTTGAAAATGGAAAAATCACGATATTCCGAGCATATCTATGAGCTGCAGGACAATATTCGTGTGAAGATTCCCGAAAAGCTTCGCACAAATGAGCTTGTAATACAGCATCTTCAGAAAGATTTTGATACAGCGAGCAGCACCCCGAAGTTTGTTGATGTGGACGGTAAGGAAACCTACCCTGTAACGCTTATGGGTGATGTATATAACGACCGCAAGGAAGCAGGCACAAGGCTGAAAACGCTTATTTCTGCCAATGCAGCAAGAATAGCGGAGGGAAAGATGTTTGAAGTGGGAGAATACCGTGGTTTAAAGCTTTCCATATTCTTTGACGCTCTTTCAAAGCACGTTAAGGCTTGCCTTGACGGTGAGAAACATCATTACTACGACCTTAACCCCGAAACCGATGTGGGTAACATTATCCGACTGGATAACTGCATCAATAACATACAGAAAAGCATTGAAGATCTGAAAAGCTCAAATGAAACTATGAGGTCGGAGCTTAAACAGATGGAAGCTGATGTGGACAAGCCGTTCTCAAAGGCGGAAGAACTTCTGAAAGCCGAAACGGAGATTGAAGAAGTACATCTTCAGCTGACAAAGTTTGAAATGACTGATGATACTTTGCAGAAAGAGGTTTTTGAACGCCTTGCCGATATGTTTCCGCAGGTGCTTGAGGGTGACAGCGAATATGTGAAGTTCAATGTGCATGGCGGTGAGGATCTTCATGTGGAAATGAACGGTGATGTTCTTACGATCTGTCAGACTTATGAGCAGAACGGTGACCTGATGTATGATCCGAGGATTGACCTCAAGGTCGATTACGATAATAAGAAGGTTATTCCGTTATCCTTTGAAAACAGCGGTATGGGAGTTTATGAGGAATACAGTTCCGAATTGACACCTGAAATCGCCAAGCAGATGAATGATGTGCTTGATTTTATGGATAATACTATGCTGGAAAATATTGAAGCAGCAGGTTATGAGCCTGAAGAAAATAATTTTGTTAATTATGAAAGAAAAGATAGGTGATAGTTACATGTATCACAAATTCGAGTGTATAATTGACATTATCTGATTGAGACTTGTTTCGCCTTGATTTTTGGGGTAGGCATATTATATCAAATTAGTGTGCAGCAGTCAAATATAAGGTTTAAACGAAGGTAAAAACAGTATTGTTATAAAATAAAAAGCTCCATTAAAAAATCATTCGGCAGAACACACCGAAAGGTTTGAAATGGAGCATTTTTATTTAATGAATATGCTGTTCGCCTGTTAATAGTTCCAAGTAACATTTGCGCAGAGATGCTCTTGCACGGGACAGACATTCTCTTACATATGTAGCTTTAATACCAATATGCTCGGCAGTCTGTTCATCATTTAGGTGAAGGATCGCCTTATCAAGAATTATCTGTCTGTATCGTGGGTGAAGCTTATTTAAGGCTTCCAGAAGCATACGATTATCGTAATCCTTGATTGCAATGATCTCAGGATTGCTTTCAACCATCGGCTCAAGATCAGGGAATTCACTGATGCTTACAGTTGTGATGCTTTTATTCTTTTTAAGAACGGTGAAGCAGCGGTATTTGGTTGTCATATAAAGATAACTTCTCATTTTTGCAGTGGAGACCTTTTGAACATTATCCATATATTTCCATAATTTTAGAAAGACCTGCTGTAAAGCATCTTCAGCATCATGCTGATTTTTCAGAATGTTAAGAGCGCATAAGAACATCATCTGATGATATTCTTCATACAGCTTGTTGAAGTAATCCCGTGTGTCTGCGTCGTCAATTACTTCAAGAAACGGCAGCATTACAGATGGCAGGTATTAGAGAAACAGGTTACTGTTTCAATAACATTGTTTCTGCTGTTATATACCTGAACCTGTACATAGTTGCAATAATAATATGAAGAGCTTAATGCACTTGTGCTTGTTTTTACAAATCCTGCAGGATCCTGAGAGGTGCTGGTCTGAGACCATGATTCGACTGGGATCCAGTTTGATACGCCATCGGTGGATTTCATAAGTGTCATTGTTATAACTGATTTTTTTGTGGAGTAAAGAAAATATGAACCGGTGCAGATTGCTTTATTGCTTTCGTTGATATCTATTCCGGATGCAACATAATTTACATTGTCATAAAGAGGCATAACTCCATATGACGAGGCGGGAGCAACAGGCTGTACTGGTTCGTCGTAAGCATATGTTGCAAATGACATTGTTCCGATAATACTTAATGCGGTGATAAATGAAATAACTTTTTTCATCATAATGATGACCTCCTAAATATTTTTATAATTATATAACTATAAACATTTAGGATTGCAACATATTATTTTAAAGATTGTGCAATTTTAACAAGTGTTTCCATAGTTATTGTATCATCGGTTGAGGTGATGAAAAATGAGGTGTTATCATCAATCCACATTAGTGAAGAACTACCATCTTTTGAAGTATAGACTGCAGTATTGCCATTAACATCAATAAATTCTGAATAGGTGGACTCGTTATCAGTATTTATGACTACATTGCTGGAATTTGTAATGCTGGTGCTGATTGATATACTTATTGAGCTGCCTTTGCCGTTGACAAATTTCTGTGTAGTAAGTGTGTCATCTCGGCTGTATAGTTGCAGGTTATATCCGTCAGGCAGATAACTCGGTGATATTACATCATTGATGTTATAACTGTCGTTATATGTCGTATGCGTGGAGTGAATATTTGTGAGCCAATCCAGAAATTTGATCCTCAGTGCATCAACCGAGACTACAGATATTGAAAAGAATACAATTATAACAGCACATACTGTTACGGCGTATCTCCCGAATGTTGCAGCCTTTTTTCCAAATGAACGGATCCTGCCTTTTCGGTATTCCCTGTCAAGAGCTTTATAAAATTTTTCTCCTGCTTCCGGGTTGTCAGGAATGTCATCCATATTCTTATATTCTTCTTCAAGCTCTTTTCCGAATTCTTCAAGCATTTCGGATACAGCAAGGCTCATTACAGAGTTCTCATATTCTTCCATAAGTTTGCGGTCAGCCATTGAACTTGCCCTCACTTTCTTTTTGGCAAAGCTTTTTTATCTTGTTTACCAGCCTGCAGCGATATGTACGGATATTATTGTATTTCATACCTGTCTGCCTTGATATCTCATGGTCGTCAAGACGCTCGAAATAGCTTTTTACAATAAAATCCTTTTCACTTTCATTCAACTTTTCTATTGCAGCTTTTGCAAGCTCCAGATCCAGTTTGTCCATAACAGCATTTTCGGTTGAAAAGTCACTTTTGACTTGATCCATGCCCGATTCTGCAAAATAATCAACATAGGACCCGTGCTTGGAATTTTGTGAAAGATAAGTTTTGCAGGTGTTTTCAATAGTAATGACAACATAAGCGGTCGCTTTGTAACAGTCAAGGCTTCGTAAAAGTTCGATCTTATCAATAAGCTTAACAAACGAATCACTGACCATATCTTCTGCTGTTTGCCAGTCATGAGTTAAAGCATATGCCTTGTTGACCCAAAGCTTTCGCTTACCCTTATAAAGTGCAGCAATGAAATCACGGTCATCATCGTTTTCAATAACCATAAACATATGGAGCAATTCCCCTTTTTATTTTCTTTTTCTTTTAGAATCATTTTTGGGACCGATTTCAATTTTACCATGTTTTTCTTCATATTTCTCAATGGCATCACGGATCAGAATTATGATCTGACTGTTTGCAGACCGTCCTTCATAGTCAGCAACACAGTGCAGCTTGTCCAGCATTTCCTCATCTATACGGATAGATAAGCTTTTTATAGCCATAATATCACCTCATAATAAACATATTTTATATTTATTATAAGTTCTTAGATTAGTTTATATTCCATTTTGGAAATGTAATATATCTAAAATATATCTATTGTGCGCTCCAAATGCTTGCTTAATGTTAATTATACACTATAATGGGACTGGAATTGTGTTCAAAATGACAAAAAATTATCATAATGTGTTACAATATGTCGCAATATGATGTCTTCAATGAGTAGAATAATTATTTATTGGGGGATAAATATGCAGAATATAAAGTGTAAAAAAAGGATAAACAGAATTATAGCAGGACTTGTGTCCGCAGCAATGGCATTCACAATGGTTCCTGATGTGTGGCTGCCTGTTCATGCTGAGATAGTGAGCAATCAGATAAAAAATGCAGATATCGGTACGGCAGCAGACCGGAATGAGCTTGATAAATACAGCTATACCAAATATGAATTTAACGGCAACACCTATGCTTTTATTGAAAATGAGATGCTCTGGAATGAAGCAAGAGAGGTATGCGAAAAGCTTGGGGGACATCTTGCGTATATAAATTCCGAAGCCGAACAGGAATTTATTACAGAGATAACCAAGAACTGTTACACGGCTCTCGGAGGCTGGGACGAGCTTTCGGAGGGGGAGTGGACATGGCTTGACGGTTCAGAAATGACTTTTACCAACTGGCGCAGCGGAGAGCCTAACAACAGCTATCCTCATCAGAATCATTTGTACATAAATTACAGTGGCACAGGCAAATGGGACGATGGTTATGATAACAGAATGGCTCCGTTTGTTTGTGAATGGGAAAATGATAGATCTGAGCATAATGTAGGCATATTATCGGGATATACCATTTTCTCTTCAAATATAAATGAAGATATTACTCTTAATGGCTGGAAAAGCTCGATCACAGGCGGAATATATTCAGGGCGTGATTTTATATGCAATCTTTCGGAATTTTATCTTGACGGCAAAGTCGATACGGTGGGAACCGTAACTGCAAACGGCTGGAAAATAAATATCCCCGAAAAGAATGAAAATATAGAAGCTGCAGCTATGCCTGACCTTGAAGAAGCGATCCTTGCAAGGGCAGGAGAATATACGTATTATTCCGAAAGCCCTTCATATATTCAGGATACGAATATCATCAACGGCAGCATTATGGTATCAGGCGATGTTATCATAAGCGGCACAAATTTTGAGGGTGACTGCTACATCATTGCAGACGGAGATATTGTATATAACATAAATGCGCTTAACACCACAGGCAGGCTTGTGCTGTATTCCAGAAACGGCAATATTACTGTCAACGGAACAAATATCAATATAAACGGCATTATGTATGCGCCCAAGGGAAAGGTGTCTTTCAATGCAAATGAAACAACGGTAAACGGACGTATCTGGGCAGATAATGTCAATTTCAGCGGAAGCATTTTTAATATCAAGGGCAGCGAAGATGATCTTGATCTCATAGGTGATACTGATATTGAAACCCCTACCGAATACTCGTTTTTGTCTCAGGGCGAAAGCAAATACGGATATAAGCACGAATTTGTTGAAAATGAATGGAGCCTTGGAAAGGATACAACATTTGGGCCTGCAATGATAGAGCTGGTCCCCAACGAATATAACAAGAGCGGTTTCAGCTATTATAGGATAAGCAAGCGCCTTGAGGACAATTTCAGCTTTTCGGCAAGATTTACATTTTCAATAGACTACACAACTTCTCTGGCAGACGGACTGGCGTTTGTGATTCAGACAGATGATACTTTGGCAGGTACTATCGGCAAGGGCATAGGCTATGGCAATATATCACCCAGTCTGGCAGTGGAGTTTGACGATTACAGAAACAACGAGCCTAACGGAAATCATATCGGAGTAATGCTCAACGGAAATTGCGACAAGCATTATGCGATTTATGATTACGAAGAGCTGAATAATAACGGAGCGGTCCATGATGTCTGGATAGAGTATGACGGTGTTAACAAAATGCTCTACGTAGCGGCTGCTCAGTATGATGAAAACGGAAATGTCAATAGACCGCAGCAGGCAATGATCTCTTATAATATTGACCTGAATGAACTCCTTGCAGGTCAGGAGTATGTGTATTTCGGAATTACATCTGCGACAGGCAGCAGCAGAGCAAGTCATAAGCTGCATGGCGTGGAGTTTGATCCCAGTCCCGATTCATTGTATTATGCAGATGAACCTGTTATTGATATCACAGCGTCTTCCGATAAGGTAAATGTGGGTGAAGAGGCGTATTTTACCGTCAATGCAACGCACGAAGATAAGATAAAGGATATCGGATATACTCTGAACGGTATGCCTGTAACAGCTTCTGACGGAAAATACATTCTTGATACTGCAGAAGAGGGAACATATACATTTGAAGCTAATGCAGTGACAAGCTCAGGTAAAAACATATCAGCTTCTGCGACCATAGAGGTCGTAAATTCAGGCAAGCCGATCGTTGACCTTATTTTTGATAAGGACAGCTATGCGGAGGGCGATGATGTTATTGTGACTGTCACTGCCACCGATGAGACAGGCATTGCGGGAATGGCTCTTGAATATGATGGCTTGCAGGCAGAGCTTGATGAAAATAACTCTTATACAGTAAAGAAAATAACAGCCGGCAAACACACCATTGTTGGAATTGCGTGGAATACTGCGGGCGCTGTTTCAAGTGCAGAGTATGAAATTACCATCAATCCCAAGGGCAGCGAACCTGCAGATGAGCTTACTCTCAATGCGGAGATCGATACATCAAAAATCAAGGTGGGAGAGCCTTTTGATATCAACATTACCGCAAAGGGCGGTGTTGGTGAAAAGACAATATCCTGCACAGTTAATAACGAAAGTATTCCGGTCATAGATTCAAAGGCAAGCTATACTCCTGCACAGACAGGAACATATGAGATCGTTATTTCCGCAGTTGATGAGGCGGGAAGCAGCGTTACCAAGACAATAACGCTCACTGTTTCGGAAAACGGTGCCGGAACCGGTGAAAAGACGGTCACTGTAACGCTTATAATAAATAACGACCGACTTAATGACGGTGAGCATAATGAAGCAAAGGTGGGAGATGAAGTCTCTGTTTTTGTGGAGATAAAAAATCTTTCCGATGATGAGATCGAAAGCCTTGTTGTTACGGTAAATGGTAAGGAGATCATTCTTGATGACGACAAAAAGGCTGTATATATTCCCGAAAAGGCAGGGGAGTATCTCTTTAATGCCATACTTACTGCCAAGGACGGAAATGTATCCGACCTCAAGTATATGCTTTATGTTACCGAAAACGGCAGCGGAGAAGATACAGATGAACCTGATGAAAGCGAGCTTTTTGTTAAGATAACTTCTCCGGATGATGTAAAGGAAATAACTGCGCCCACGGATATTATCGGTTCGGCAAAGGGCAGCGGTCTGGTAAAATATACCCTTGAATATGCTCCCACAGGCACAAATGAGTTTACGGCTATATGCGAGGGCAGAGAAGCTGTTGACGGCGGCGTTCTCGGACAGCTTGACCCCACTATGCTCAGAAACGGATATTATGACATCAGGCTGACAGGCTATACGGGCAAGGCACACAAGAGCTATACAGTCACGGTTTATGTGACCGGACAGATGAAGATAGGCAATTTCTCCATAGCTTTTCAGGATATGGACGTGAATGTTCCGGGGCTTGCCCTGACCGTTGTAAGAGGATATGACAGCAGAGACAGGGCAAAGAGCGGTGATTTCGGCTACGGCTGGAATCTGTCTATGACAAGTGCGGATATTTCCGAAAGCGGCAAGCCTTCCGAAAACTGGTCACAGACTCAGGGCGGCGGAATGGTAACTACATTCAAATTCAGCGAAGATAAGGCTCACGAGGTGTCTATCGACTGGGGCAGCGGCAAGACCGAAAAGTTCAGAATGACACTGTCTCCAAATTCAAGTCTTACTCCCATAACCGCAGGAATCACAGTTTCATACAAGGCTCAGAGGGGTACAAAATCCACTCTTGAACCTATCAACAAGACTTCCGCAGCACTTATTTACAATGACGATACCCTCATGTATGCCGACGGAACTCCCTATGCTCCCGCAGGCTACAAGCTTACCAAGCAGGACGGCACAGTCTATTATTTTGATGCTGACGGAAATGTTACAAAGATAATTGACACAAACGGCAGAACCATCGAAATGACCTATGACGGAATTATCCATTCCGACGGAAAGTCTATCAATTACAACCGTGACAGCCAGGGCAGGATCACAAGCATTGTATCTCCCACGGGCAAAACAGTCGAATATACCTATGATAATAACGGCGACCTTACCGCAGTCAAGGACGTAAGCGGCTATGTTACAAGTTTTGAGTATGACGATCATTACATCACGAACATCATTGACCCCAGAGGTGTGAATGTTTCAAGAAATATTTACGATGACAACGGCAGACTTATCAAAACTATCGACAGTGACGGCAATGAGATCGCATATGACCATGACATTGACGGCAGGCAGGAGATCATTACCGACAGAAACGGCAACATAACTCTTTATGTTTATGATGATAACGGAAATGTGCTTTCTCAGACTGACCCCAACGGCAATACCGTCAAGAACACATATGATTCAAACGGCAATCTTGACAAGACTGTCGATGCTCTTGGCAATGTAACCGACTATGGCTACAGCGAAAGCGGCGATCTGCTCACTCTCACCGATGCAGAGGGTCATACTGTCAACAACAGCTACAACTCCAAGGGACAGCTGACTTCTATCAATGCAATGGGCATCAACACCATAACCGTTGCATATGATGACAAGGGCAATACAACCTCTACCACCGACGCTCTTGGCAATGACATTGATTATTCCTATGACAGCAAGGGTCAGCTCACCTCTGTTACCGATGAAATAGGCTCATATATGAATATGACCTATGACAGCAATGGCAATGTTATTTCCGCAACAAACGGCGCAGGAACAACAACTCAGTTCACATATGATGCCGACGGCAACTGCACATCAAAAACTCTGACTTACACCTCAGAGAATGGAGTAAAGACCGTTACCGAGAATTATTTCTATGACGCTGCGGGCAATCTTATCAAGATAATCGACAGCGAGGGCAATGTCACAGCCACCGAATACAACAGCATGGGCAAGGTGTCCTCAGCCACCGATGAAAAGGGCAGAAAGACCGCCTATGATTATGATGATTTCGGCAATCTTGTGAAGATAACCTATCCCGACAACACCACAGAAGCCTTTACATATGACCGTGAGGGCAATAATCTGTCCGCAACCGACCGTATGGGCAGGACTGTGACAATGAAATATGACAAGGTTGGTAATCTTGTTTCAAAGACATATCCCAACGGCGCAGGCGTTTCATATGTTTATGATGCAAATTACAATCTCGTTTCCGAAACAAGTGCAAGCGGCGGCGTGACATATTATGAATATGACAAGATCGGCAGAAATACGGCTATCGTTGACGCACTGGGCAATCGCACAACATTCTTCTACAATGCCAAGTCTCAGCTTGAGAGTATGACCGACCCCATGGGCAGAACATACACATACAGCTATGATGACAACGGCAACCGCATTAAGACCACATATCCCAACGGCACAAGTGTGTCCTCTGTTTACGATGCAAGAGGACGTGTCACCCGTCAGACCGACCAGCACGGCTACAACACATATTATGTTTATGACGGTGCGGACAGGCTTATCCGTGTGACTAATGCGCAGGGCGTTTCCACAAGCTACGCATATGACGAAGTGGGCAATATGACCTCCGTTACCGACGGAAACGGCAATGTTACCGCATACGCATATGACGATTTCGGCAGAGTTATAAAGACCACAAACGCTCTCGGAAATTCCGCATACACCACCTATGACAAGAGCGGAAATGTTCTGACCTCAACCGATTATGCAGGCAGCTTGACAAGCTATACATACGACAGTCTTGACAGGGTTTCAAGTAAAACAACACCCGACGGCACGGTAAGCTTTGCCTACACGGTTGACGGAAAAATCAGCAGTGTTACCGACAGCACAGGCACAACCACGTTCACATACGACCTTATGGACGGTCTGACGAGAGTGGACTATCCCGACGGAAATTATGTGTCTTACGGCTATGATAACGCTTGCAGACTTACAAAGGTAACAACGCCTTTCGGCTCGACCTCTTACGAGTATGACCTGCTTGACAGGCTTACAAGAGTTGTTGACCGCAATTGGTATGCTACTGTCTATGAGTATGATGCAAACGGAAACCGCACCGCTGTTCATTATGCGAATGGTTTTACTACAACCTACGATTATGACCTTTTAAATCGTCTTATCAAGCAGAAAACTGTTGACATTGACGATAATGTTGTAGTACAATATATTTACCGACTTGGAACAGCCGGCGAACGCCTTGGTGTAACTGAACTTAACCGTTCTGTTGAATACACCTATGATTCCTTGTACCGCCTTTCAGGTGAAACTATCACTGAGGGCGAGAGGGTAACTTCCTACACCTATGCTTACGATAATGTAAGCAACCGAATCTTGAAAACCGAAAATGGTGCTGATACTGAGTATGTTTACAATGCTCTGAATCAGCTTGTTTCAGATACCGAGACTTCTTATGAGTACGACCTTAACGGAAATCTTGTAAGAGTAATTGGCTCTGCACAGTCTGCTCTTTATGAGTACAACTCTGAAAACAAGCTTGTAAAGGCAACTGTTCAGAATGGCATTCTTGTTATTGAAGAAAGCTATACCTATGACTACGAGGGCAACAGAACTTCTAAAACAACACACAGAAGTGACGGAGTTACTGAGTATGTAAAGTATCTCAATGATAATTCAAGCCTTACCAATGTTCTTGCAGAGATGGGTTCTGAGGGTTCGGTGCAGGCATACTATACCATCGGAGCTGATCTTATTTCACAGGAACGTGACGGAAAGGTGTCTGTATATCTTTATGACGGACATGGTTCTGTTGTTGGACTTGCTAATGAGAATGGTAAGGTTACTGATACTTACGTTTATGATGCTTTTGGTAATCTGATTTCTTCTACTGGTTCGACTGAAAACTACTACAGATATTGTGGCGAACAGTTTGATGAAACTACTGGCTTGTATTACCTCAGAGCAAGGTATATGGATACCTCTACGGGCAGGTTTATTTCGCAGGATACATATCAGGGCACAATAAATGACCCTGTTAGCTTGCATAAGTATTTATACGCAAATAGTAATCCTGTGACTTACTCTGATCCGAGTGGGTACGTTGTTGCTCAGACAATATATTTACAAGAAGAAAGTCAAGAAGCTCAAAGATGCTTATCTATTTTTAAATCATTAGTTAATCAAATTAAGGGAGCTGCTGTAGAAGTATGTAAAAAAAGTATTGTACAGCAAGTTGCATTTGCTTTTGGAACTATTGCGGGAGTAGGAATTGTACAAGCTATTGTAGATGTTACCATATTAAATATTTTGATATCGACTTGTATTTATGGTACTAAGATTGCCAATGCGGTAATGGCATATGCAAGTATAAAAAGCATGATTCAATCTGCTGCACAAGATATTGAGAGATATGGTAACTATAATAATAATACAGGAACTGCAATCCATCATATAGTACAAAAAAATAATAGTTTGGCTGAACCAGCACGAAAAATTTTAAAGGATTCAATGGTTAATATCTGCGAGAATTATAATACAGCACAATTAAATGCAGCAGAACCATATGAACCGAATTTGATAAAAATAAAAACATTGACACATAGAGCCATACATAGTCAATTATGCAATACTGTATATACATTATGGGTAAATTCGATTTTGGAGTCGATACCACATATAAATGGTGTAAAGCTTGTTAATTTCATTCCTACAGTTGCGTCTCTTACTTTTATTGCTGGAGTAATAATATCTGTTGATAGAACTATAACTCCAAGTATATAAGAAAGGAAATTTATATAATGATAATTTTAAATGAAAACTTTATAACTGAATTGACATTTAAAGTAAATGACCTTTATAAAAAATGCTGTTCATTACAGCAATCGGATTTGACCGCTTATTTGGCAAGTTCTAATAATGCACGATATGGAATACAGCCAATAGATTTTGATGTGTTTGATAATATGTTCAGCTGCAGATTGCTCAGACATTTTGATAATGAACAGTGTCAAATAAAAAGATTAAGTAAAAGCCTTAAATGCAATGCAAATTTGAGCAACTACACGCTGTTCTTCTTTAATAATTCAGAAAAATTATTAAGATCTGAATTTCAGGTTTTTCCTAACGAGAAAATTATTACAATATATTTTAGTAAGGAATTATGTGTTTTGTTTCGCAGTATAAACGGAAAGCTTTATTTGTATGGTGCAGAATCAAATGAATATGATAATAATGAAAGAATAATTAAAAGCGAAAGTATTCAAATCCAGCCTAAAATGCCTACAGGTATTCGCTTTTTTGGTGAATATTATCATTATAATGAAGAAAAGCTCATTAGTGCCGAGAAAATAAGAGATTGTTTTTTCAGAAAGCAAATGAATAAGTATGTTTGGGAAAGAAATCAGAAACCTGCTATATATTCATATTCGTTTAAATATAATAATGAGTTTGTAGAAGCAAGTGTTATTCCCGGAAATCATCTTTTTACTTTAAAAGAGTCAGAATTGAAAAAATCAATAATGCTTTTATATAAAATGTTTTGAAAAGCTTTGCTTACACCACTGACGGAAAAATTTCAACAGTTACCGATAATACGGGTGTTACCTCATTCACTTATGATAATATGGACGGTCTGACCCGTGTGGATTATCCCGACGGAAATTATGTGGCATACAGCTATGATAACGCTTGCCGTCTGACTGCTGTTACTACACCTTTTGGCGCTACAGCTTATGAGTACGACCTGCTTGACAGGCTTACAAGAGTAGTTGACCGCAATGGTTATGCAACCGTTTATGAGTATGATGCAAACGGAAACCGCACCGCTGTACATTATGCAAATGGGTTTACTACTACATACGATTATGACCTTTTAAATCGTCTTATCAAGCAGGAAACTGTTGACATTGACGGAAATGTTGTGGTACAATATATTTATACTCTCGGCGTGGCAGGCGAGCGCAAGAGCGTTACCGAGCTTGACCGCACTGTTGAGTATAGCTATGATTCCCTGTACCGCTTGACCTCGGAAACTATCACCGAGGGCGAAAAAACCACTGTTTATACCTATGCTTATGACAACGTAAGCAACAGAATCTTGAAAACCGTAAACGGTGAAGAAACTGTTTACACTTATAATGCACTTAACCAGCTTGTGAGCGAGAATGACATTGTTTACGAGTATGGCCTTAACGGCAACACCATAAGAATGACATCTCCCTCAAAATCTGCACTTTATGTTTACAATGCAGAAAACCGCCTTATTCGTGCGACCGTTCAGAGCGGAAACAATGTTTCTGTTGAAGAATACAAGTACGATTATGCAGGCAACCGTATTGCAAAGAGTTCCGAGGATGAATACACAAAGTACCTGCTTGACATAAACGGCGAACTGACATATGTTCTTGCTGAAATGAATTTTGACAACACGGAAAAGTGTTACTATACCCGTGGTGATGAGCTTATTTCTCAGGAACGTGACGGTAAAAAGTCTTACTATGTCTATGACGGACACGGTTCTGTATGTGCGCTTGCTGACGAAAGCGGTAAGGTTACGGATAAGTATGTCTATGATGCATTCGGCAACCTTATTAGCAGTGTTGGCAGTACAAAGAATGACTTTCTTTTCTGCGGCGAACAGTTTGACCCTGTAACAGGACTTTACTATCTCCGTGCGAGGTATATGAATCCTACTGTTGGCACTTTCATTTCTATGGACAGCTATGAGGGCTCGATTGATGATCCTGTTTCGCTGCATAAATATTTGTACGCTAATGCAAACCCTGTTTCAAACAGCGACCCAAGCGGATATAACACTGTAGCTGAACTTGAAACAACGACTGGAATACAGGGCGTTCTCAACCAGATAACAATGCCCAATTCCAAAGCTCTGATGGACTTGGTTGGTGGAATAATTGATGTCGGAAGAGATGTGATTTCAACAATCAGGGACGGACAGGAAAAACATTTAGACACCAAGGAAATTGCTATCAATGTAGCAGCAGGATTGATTACAAGTTTAGCTACAAATCTTTCCTGTTTAATAACGCAATTTTTCCCACCTGTCGGCTATATCCTTATGGGAGTGGCGGCTATCGTGGTTGGATTGGTTGCCGCATATAATTTTGCCGAAGGCAATACGGGAATGGGAATAGCACAGGTAATAAACCTTGTTACCATTGTATTTTCAATGTTTAACCCGACTTGCTTCACGGGAGATACCGAAGTTTACACTGACAGCGGTTTAGTCTGCATTGAGGATATCGAGGTTGGCGATAAGGTCTGGGCATACAATCCCGAAACGGGCGAAACAGAGCTTAAAGAAGTTCTGAATGTTTGGGTCAAGGAAACCGATGAAATACTGCACGTTTCAACTTCTGACGGTGAAACCATTGACACAACCACAAACCACCCATTTTATGTTGAAGAAAAAGGCTGGGTAGCCGCAGGTGACCTTGTAGTCGGTGACACTCTTGTTACCGTTGACGGTGACGAGGTTGAGATTACTGATCTTCAACTCGAAAAGCTTGCTGAGCCTATTCTTGTGTACAACCTTGAGGTTGAAGATTTCCATACTTACTTTGTTGGTGAGTATGGGGTGCTGGTGCATAATAAATATCATAAGCATCATTCGGATCCTAAATATTTAGGTGGAAATCCAAAGCAACCTTTAACAGATGTTCCGGATTCTGTTCATTATAAAATACATGCAGCGATTGATAAGGTGTTTCCGCGTCAAAAAGGTAAAGCATATTATGATGAACTGGTAAAAAATGATCCCAAGTATAATGATAAGATAAAAGAAACACTTGAGAAAATTTATAAAGAGTTTTCAAATGAATGTCCTACTTTATTAGAAGACTTTGCTAAGAATTTTAAAAACAGATAGTAGTGTAATGGCGGAGGCAAATTACAATCTTCGCCATATATAAGGAGAGCTTGTAGTATGAAAGAGTATGTATATATAGAAACTTTTAGTGATAGTATTAAACTATCAAATAGGAAAATGCTATTGGATGATTTTTTTGAAGAATCATGCATAGAACTTGATGATATCAATTATATTGTAGAGAATAAGATAAATAAAATAAATGTTTATATTCCTTTGTTTGATAAAATATCGACAAATTATTATGATAAACAGGGTTATCCAATTAAGTTAATAACTTTAATTAATAATCGTATTTCTCAGATTGAATTTTTTCATAAAGATGATGTGGTTGGTTTTGTGAATGTTGAATTTGAGGTGGAAAATAACGAAATAAGAGTTAGTATAAAGTGCAATATGTCGGGGCTTCAAAAAGAAGTTAACGTTATTGGCGGTTGTTATTTCAATGGAGAGATTCAAGAATTATTTAATATCAAGGCAAAAAACGTTTTTAGTGATGAATTTGTGCTAGTAAAGGAGCAATTTGTAGAATATACTGATTTTTTTGTAAACATATTGGAAGATGATTGCCAGATATTGCATTTAGAATAATTCCTGATTTTGTAATGCTAAAACGAATTTTTAGGGAAAGATAAATACGGATAGATAATAAGTAATATTTGTTAACCGTATTGCAAAGAGTTCCGAGGGCGAGTACACAAAGTATCTGCTTGACATAAACGGCGAACTGACATATGTTCTTGCTGAAATGAATTTTGACAACACGGAAAAGTGTTACTATACCCGTGGTGATGAGCTTATTTCTCAGGAACGTGACGGTAAAAAGTCTTACTATGTCTATGACGGACACGGTTCTGTATGTGCGCTTGCTGACGAAAGCGGTAAGGTTACGGATAAGTATGTCTATGATGCATTCGGCAACCTTATTAGCAGTGTTGGCAGTACAAAGAATGACTTCCTTTTCTGCGGCGAACAGTTTGACCCTGTAACAGGTTTGTATTATCTCCGTGCGAGATATATGAATCCTTCCGTGGGTAGGTTCATTACTATGGACAGCTATGAGGGTTCGATTGATGATCCTGTTTCTTTGCACAAGTATCTTTATGCTAATGCAAATCCTGTTTCAAATAGCGACCCAAGCGGATATAAAAACGTAATGGAGTTTCAGGTTACAACAGGAATGCAGGGAATACTTAGAAAAATTGCGATGCCAAATCCAAAAGCGTTACTGGATATGGTAGGTGGAATATTTGACGTTGTTAAGGACACTGCATCATCAGTTGCAGAGGGTATTGGAATGGGGCTTGAAGGACCAAAACTTGCAATGCATATTGCAACGGGATTTTTAACAAGTCTTGTTACCAATTTCTCTTGTATGCTCACAAAACTTGGACCAATAGGTTATGTTTTAATGGGTATTGCTGCAGTAGTGATCGGCGTTGTAGCAGTCATAGCATTTGCCGAAGGAAATACTGAAATGGGATTGGCTCAGGTAGCTAACATTGTAAGCATTATTTTCTCAATGTTTAATCCTACTTGCTTCACAGGCGATACAGAAGTATATACTTCTGACGGACATGTTTGCATTGAAGATGTTCAGGTTGGAGACAGTGTTTGGGCTTACAATTCCGAAACAGGCGAAACAGAGCTAAAAGAGGTTCTGAACGTCTGGGTCAAGGAAACAGATGAAATCCTGCACGTTTCTACTTCCGACGGTGAAACTATCGACACTACCACAAATCACCCGTTCTATGTTGAGGAAAAGGGTTGGGTAGCGGCCGGTGATCTTGAAGTTGGTGATACACTTGTTACTGCTGACGGTAATGAAGTCGAAGTTACTGACCTTGAACTTGAGAAGCTTGCTGAACCAATATTTGTTTACAACCTTGAGGTTGAGGATTTTCATACTTACTTTGTTGGTGAGTATGGGGTGTTGGTGCATAACTATAAGAATGAAGAATTAGATTTAGAAATAAATGTTGATGATTTGAGTATGTCTAAAACTGCAGCAGGACATACTGATCGTAAATATTTGAAGTATAAAAGTGTAATAGAGGATATTATGAATGGTTCAAAACCAATTAAAGATCCTGGAGGATTGGATAAAGGTTGGCGCTGGGATACTCCGGGAAGTGTGAATGGAGAGGAAGGTGTTTGGGAATTAGTAGTAGATTTAGCAAGTAATATGATTGTTCATTTTTTGTTTAAACAAGGGAGGAAATAATGTTTCAAATAAAACAAGATACACTTAAATATCCAAATGGATGTATTCAATATATCATTAACGAATATTCATTTAATTCATACCCAATATTGCCATCTCTACCGTCTATTATGATTCAGAATATTAATATATGCTTTGATATACAAACGAAGTGTGCAAATGATATTTGGGGATATCATAATTACAATGTATGGAATAATACAACATTAACAGTGCCTGAGTTTGTAAGGGGAAAGTTAATTTTGACATTAGATGTTAAGGACGATGATGTTTATCGAATTGAACGTGCAAATAAATGGAAAACGTTTTACGATTTACAATCAGGTTGGATATGTATTGGTAATTTATATACTGGAATTTGCAAAGCTTATATTGACAAAGATAATGGATGTATTGAATTTTATCCAAATGTAATTGCAATAATCTGCAATAGTGAATTGGAGGCGATTTGGATAAAACCAACTATACTTGACAAATGAAGATAATTTTTATAAAAAGTTAAGTTTGAAATATACAACCTTATGGACGGTCTGACCAGTGTGGATTATCCCGACGGAAATTATGTAAGCTATGCTTATGATAGCACTTGCAGGCTTACAAGAGTTGTTGATATAAACGGTATGCAACCGTTTAAATTATGTTGAAAAGAGAGGGTGTTAAAATGGATAATGTTATTATTACAAAAATATGGTCAGATGCAGACTTCTTTGAGGTTGATATAAAATTTGTATCTGAATATGTTGTTATTACACAACCATATTATTTACAAGAATATCAAATAACAAATATTGTTAAGGAGTTGCTCGCTTTATGTAATTTTAGTAAATCGGAAATTTATATAAAATTGGGTGAATATGATGATAAAAACAGATCATCACTTTTTATGCATATAATTACAAATAAAAATGGCTGTGTAAAATTTGATATTACCATGTCAATAATTGATGACTCAGAGCCTATCCATAAATGTAGCTTTTTCATAAATTCTGAAATTGGACTAATCTATAATTTTATATCTAAACTAGAGACATTGTGTGATATAGAAGTAGGAGAAGCTATAAATTTGAGCAGTGATAATAATTAATTCAGACTGTCAACTAACGATTTTCAGTGGATGATTTTTAGCATCGAATTGTAAAAATGTTGACAATGACAGCGGGCTGTAGTACAATATGTTTATACTCTCGGCGCAGCAGGGGAGCGCAAGAGCGTTACCGAGCTTGACCGCACTGTTGAGTATACATATGACAGCTTATACCGCCTTACAAGTGAAACCATTACCGAGGGCGAAAAGGTAACTGTCTATACCTATGCTTATGACAACGTAAGCAATCGCATCTTGAAAACCGAAAATGGTGCTGCTACTGAGTATGTTTACAATGCTCTGAATCAGCTTGTTTCAGATACCGAGACTTCTTATGAGTACGACCTTAACGGAAATCTTGTAAGAGTAATTGGCTCTGCACAGTCTGCACTTTATGAGTACAATGCTGAGAATAAGCTTATAAAGGCAACTGTTCAGAACGGCGTACTTGTTATTGAGGAAAGTTATGCCTATGACTATCAGGGCAACCGCACAAGCAAGACCACTCACAGAAGTGACGGAGTTACTGAGTATGTAAAGTACATCAATGACAACTCTTCTTTGACAAATGTCCTTGCAGAGATTGGTTCTGAGGGTTCGGTGCAGGCATACTATACCATTGGAGCTGACCTTATTTCTCAGGAACGTGACGGAAAGGTGTCTGTATTTCTTTATGACGGACACGGTTCTGTTGTTGGGCTTGCTAATGAGAATGGTAAGGTTACTGATACGTATGCTTATGATGCTTTTGGTAATCTGATTTCTTCTACTGGCTCGACTGAGAATAATTATCGCTATTGCGGCGAGCAGTTTGACGAGACTACGGGACTTTACTATCTGCGTGCGAGATATATGGATACCTCTACGGGCAGGTTTATTTCGCAGGACACATATCAGGGCACAATAAATGACCCTGTTAGCTTGCATAAATATCTTTATGCTAATGCTAATCCTGTGATGTATTCTGATCCAAGTGGATATACTTCTCTTGGTGAAATGGTATGTGTGTCTGCTGCAATTAGTGGCATTTGTATGGCTACAATAAATGCTGCGGCATATTTAGACGGATTAGTAAGCATAAATGATTTTAATATTTGGGACTTCGGAAATGCTATTATAGAAGGCTTTTTGGCTGGCGTTTGCATAGGAGCTTTATTTGGAATAGTTTCCTTTTATGCTATGGCTATTCCAATAGTATATCCTGCATTGGCAAGTGTATTTAAAGTTTTGTCAATAGCATCTGGTATAGTTGGTACATTTATTAGTTTGTGTTAGGGAATAGTAGAATTAAAAAATCATAATTATTTTACAGCAGTTGCATTTTTATGTTTAGGTATGATTTCGTTGTTAGCACTAGCGGCAGGATTGTGTTCTGCTTCTAATTACGGTGCAACTGAATCATCAAGTTCAACATCATTTTATACGGTTCAAAGTGAGGCTGATGAATTCAGACTTTTAAATGGCGGAACTCCTTGGCCAACAGAAGATAGTAGAGCAGCGTTAGGAGAAGGAGTGTATGCATGGGAAACTAGGGCTGAAGCAGAGAAATATTTGCAAAGTATAATAAAAAGAGATCCGAGTGCGCGAATTGTTGAATTCTCAGTTAATTTAGATAATTTAAAATCTCTAAATATTGATGCTTTACCGCAGGATCAAATTGACATATTTATGATGAGATATAGCAGATTATATGGTGGTACTCCTAATCATGGATATGATCATTTACAGCGTGGAACAAATTATGGAGTAGAGCATTATTTTAGTTATCTAATATATGAATTGCTTAATTTTAAATAATTTGATATTATAAAAAGGAGAATGTTATGGCATTTCAAATCGAATATTCATACAGGGTAATCAAATCAACATGGGGCATTGCAATAGATATAAAGGGCTCTTTAGACATTGTTAGTATAACCAATGTTCCTTTGGAACAGTTTCATCATATACAAGGGTGTATCTTTTGCCAAATGCCTGAGATGCTTAATGACAGGGAATGCAATTATATTAAATCAGGCATAAAAATGATGTATAAAGAGATAATTGATAATTGTGATGTGGGCAAAGATGAAGCAATAATAATAGCCTTGACGAATATCAGATATAATCCATGTGATTATCAGGAAGAAGGTCTGCAGGCTGCGACAATAATGTGTTTACAGGAAATGTTTAGGAACAATACGATAAAAATAAATACCACGTTTGATTATGAAAGAAAACGATATTGCTTTGAATACGTATTGTTATAATTAACTTGATACTGGAAAGCGGTTTTCTGTGTAAATGGGGATAAGGTTGCTGATATTGATGGCAGGATTGTAGTACAATTACCAATAATATGTGGGAGAGTTACTATGAGTTATAAAAATATTTTTTTCTTAAAGAAAAATGCAAATACTGACGGGGTATATTCATTAAACAATTTTGATCCAAAGATAAATATAGAAAAAATAAATAATATTTATTTGCCAAATGAATTAGATGATTACCAAGCATATGCTTTTGATGAGTTTCATGCAAATGGTGGTATATCTCAGATGGGCTTTAGTTCAGATAATTTTAAAGAAATATTTGATTTGTATGGTGATGATCCGAGTATTACATATGGCGCACTTGCTAAAAGCTATCATAACGAGCAGGAAGCACTTAAAATAGAATTTATAATTTTCTATATATTTTTATTTCTGAAAATCGAGCATATTGGCATAACATCTATTGACGACAGCGACGACATAAATGAATTTAATTGTAATAACTTTAATGTAAAATATGCAGGGATATGGAGTATAAATACAAATTCATTGCTTGAATTGCCTGCAAACACAATTCTTTTGATACAATAAAACTTATAAGGATACCAGACATACATAAAGCTTTGTGCAAATTATGACATTCAGCAGCTTGGATAATGCGCCTTTGGTTGCTGATGTATAGATCAGCGAAGAAATAGTCATCGGGTAATAAGAAAGGAGTTATTATGTCTAGAATAAAATGCAGATGTGGGGAAATAATAAGCACAGTTCAATGCCCAAATAATGTTCAATTACGTGTATATACGGATTTTGAGTGGGATAGGATAATAAATATGGGAATGATTGATTCTCTTGATATTCCAATGCCGCAATATGATGTTATTAAGTGTCCGTCATGTGAACGCATATATGTTTTTGACAATGGTTACAGTGAACCTATCAGGGTTTATAAAATCGAGCCATAATGGACTTATGATAATGTAAGCAACCGCATCTTGAAAACCGAAAATGGTGCTGCTACTGAGTATGTTTACAATGCTTTAAATCAGCTTGTTTCTGACAGTGATACTACATACGAGTACGATTTAAATGGAAATCTGGGTAATTGGCTCTGCGCAGTCTGCTCTCTATGAGTACAACTCTGAAAACAAGCTTGTAAGGGCAACTGTTCAGAACGGCGTACTTGTTACTGAGGAAACTTATACTTACGATTATTCAGGCAACAGAACTTCTAAAACAACACACAGAAGTGATGGAGTAACTGAGTATGTAAAGTATCCCAATATTGCGGCGAGCAGTTTGACGAGACTACGGGGCTGTACTATCTGCGTGCGAGATATATGGATACCTCTACGGGTAGGTTTATTTCGCAGGATAGCTATGCTGGAAGCATTTCTGAACCTGTTTCACTGCACAAATATTTGTATGCAAACTCAAATCCTGTTATGTACAGCGATCCAATTGGACAAAAATTTTTAGACGAAAAATATTGGCAATTTTAGGAATTCAGCTATTGGTCATATATTTTATTGAGAAATAAATAGAAGAGGTGCAGCCACAGGATATCATTATGAGGGAATGCCAGGTTCAAAAGGAGAAGTGATACCGGAAACAAGAAGTACGCCTAATTCAAATGGTGTTTATACAGGTGAGGTTACTGTAAATGATGTGCCTAAAACAGGAAACAATGGGGTATCTTCATTTTTTCCAGAAAAAATGTCTGCTCAAGAAGTAGTAAATTCAATTAACCAAGCGTATAACAATAGACAATTTGTTCAAGGAACACGTAACACATATATTGGATATGATGCTAATGGTATGGAAATCAAAATGTTTATTGATATGAGTACAGGTGAAATAATTAGTGCATTCCCTGTATACTAAAAGGAGATGTAGATAAATTTGTATGATAGAATATGTGATTCATAAAATGAATATTAGAGATTTAAAGTGTATATCTTTTGAATTTATACCATCACATAGACAATTGAGTGGCTTTTTGTTTTGTGACAGTAAATTAATGTTTGGAGAAAATTATAGAAAATTTGAAAAAATTATGAAAAACGAAAACTATAGTTTTTCGGGTGATGCTTATAGCGTAGAAATATCATGTGATGCTGTTCAAATTACGTGCGATATAGATTGTGAGGGGGATGAGAATGATTTGTTTTCATCAGATATCATATCAAGAGATAATTTTGTTTGGGTAATGAATGAGTGGATAAGAGAAAATAGAAAACTAAAGTCAACTGATTCAAAAGAAGAATCAGTCCATAGCAGTAAAGTGCTAAGGCGACAGAATAAATTGTTGTCAAAGATTTGCAGACTGTTTGGTAAGCGTTGAGTTAGCATGGAACTTATCACTACAGACGTTCAAGCCAAACCAACAATAACAGCGCAGGCACAACCACGTTCACATACGACCTTATGGAAGGTCTGACCCGTGTGGATTATCCCGACGGGAATTATGTAAGCTATTCTTATGATAACGCTTGCAGGCTTACAAAGGTCACAACACCTTTCGGTTCAACTTCTTATGAGTATGATCTGCTTGACAGGCTTACAAGAGTGGTTGACAGAAATGGATATAAGCCGGAAGATCTTCCGTTTACCGGAAATGGTATGTCAGGAGGAATCGTAAAATTAAGAGATGCAATCGAACTTACCAAAAACAAAGCAGTCAAAGACAATAGATACACAGATTTATTTGGTAAAAGTGAATTAGAAAAACCAAGTTATCAAAAGACTTGGCGAGTAGAAAATTGTGCAGAGATTTGGAGTGTGCGCCAAGCAATAATGAATGGTGCTGAATGGAAGAATATCTCATTTAAATGTATCAATATAGAAGATGGGGTATATTGGAAACCCTGCGATAACTGTAAAGAAACATTTAAAGAATTAATAACTGAACAGGGAGAAAAGTGATATGTTAATAGAAATAGCAAAGCAGCAGCTTAGGAAAGCTGGATGGTATGAGGAAAGAAAAATTGACTTAAGGCAATACCGCACAAACCATTGAAAATCAGGAAGAAAAATGGTATAATATAGTTATGAATAAACAACTGACATTCTCACTGATAAGCGATGAACTGGCACAAGCCAGAACAAGCAAAAAAGAATTTCTTGAAAAGATAGAGCGGATAATACCATTTGACGAGTGGATAGGGATAATCAGACCGTGCTATTACAAAGGAGAGCACGGAAACAAGCCCTACGACCTCGAACTGATGCTTCGCATATTTCTTCTTCAGAACCTTTATGACCTTTCCGATATGAAAGTAATGAACGAGGTAATAGACAGCCGTGCATTTTCAGATTTCTGCGGAGTAGATTCACCCAATCAGGTTCCCGATGGAGATACTATCGGAAGATTCAGAAATATACTTGTTGAAAATGGATTGCAGGAAAAACTGTTTCATCAGGTAATAGACATTCTCAGCGAAAAAGGCTTGATATTAAAGCGTGGAACGATAGTGGATTCCACTCTTATTGCTGCGCCGTCATCGACAAAGAACAAGGATAAAAAGCGTGATAAGGACAGCGGACTTGTACATCATCTGAAAGTAACAGGTGCTAATGAACACG
>OGZK01001143.1_pt1 | contig 25805 bp, 24 predicted proteins | sample 1576791 | NCBI WGS metagenome assembly OGZK01 (sample SAMEA3541556, study PRJEB24748) | human gut metagenome | biome: human gut; feature: human-associated habitat; material: faeces | place: China | collected 2012
GTCAGGTCGTTCTTATGTTCATTTTCACATATTTTGTTGTGTTCAACATTATGGGCAGAGATTACGATGCAGCTGTTCTTGCGGCAGGTACTTGCGGTTTTGGTATGGGCGCAACGCCAAATGCAATGGCAAATATGCAGGCAATCTGCGAAAAATACGCACCGTCCGTAAAGGCTTATCTTATTGTTCCGATTGTCGGCAGTTTGTTTGCCGACTTCCTGAACAGTCTGACGATAACATTCTTTATAAATTGCATTTAGAATCGGAGGCAGGTATTATGAAGGACAGGAAATTTACATTTGATTCCGAAAACCTTGCTTTTCCCGAGATTCACACGGGCAAAGTAAAGCAGAATGATGTTGCCGAGGATAACACAGACAGCACGGTTGTTTATGATACTGTCGCTGTTCCCGAGGTTCATCTCAAAAAGCATAAGCATAAAAAACAGAAGAAAGACAATAAATAAAACAACAGCCGTACATTTCAAAAGTGTACGGCTGAAATTTTTGTATTTAATTTTGAAATAAAACCTTACCTTCCGTAATGGGTGTGTATGCGGTAAGTTCGGCCATGTTAAGGTCGATTTTGTGCATATCAACCGCACAAATTTGGTGATTGTTGTAGGTGGTGTAGTAGTAGATTCCCTTGTCGGCATTGCAACAGGAGGTGTAAAGTGTGATTTCATATTTTCCGTCTGAAACCTCACAACAACCTTTCTGCTGGTCAACAGAACCGAGAATGTGGAAAAACTGGCTTACGCTTTCGCTCTCGCTGTCACCCGAAACGGAGTTCAGCTTTGTGAACGCAACCTTTGCAAAACGGGATGCGGATGAAAGGTCGCCCGGCAGTCCGATTGCACCCATTCCACGGCTGTATGTGGTAAGCTCGGCACTTTTGCCGAAGTTGTTTTCGGGTTGCTTTGGTGAGAGTGACATATAGTTGTTGAGCATGAACATCTGAATGTCAAACGGAGGATTGTTTGTCAGCACACCGACAGGGTTGTCATAGACCTTAAGTCCGTCATTTGTCGATTCAACTGTAAGCGATTCGTTTCTGTCGGAAATAATCCAATGCAATTGAGCACAGGGGAGCTTGTCGCTGAACTGCGTATTTGTTATGTTAAGGTTTTCAAGCTTTTTCCTCGCCTGCAAAACGCTGTCGCAATGTGAAAGTATATACGGAATGAACTCAAATTGTGCAATATTTTCCTTGCCGTTTTTCGGTTCAAAATATACGGCATTGCCCACAAAATTTAGTCCTGCCATACACAAGCCCTTTTCATTCATTGCGTCGTAATATAGCGGATAACCGTCTGCAATGTGAGCCATGCCAATCATCGCAAAGTGGCTGTTGCATTCGTTTGTATGGCGGAACTTAAACGGAAAATTTCGTGGAGTAATTGTAATTTCGTCACCGTATGAAAATTCATAATCAAGCGTTCTGCCAAAGTAAAAGTCTTTTGTTTTATATGTTGCCGCTGTACACATATCATCAGCCTCCGATTCTTTTAATAATAAATATTCTTCCGCTTGGTATAGAGTATCATACTGCTTAAACAAAATAATTGCAAGGTGATTTTTGGAAAATTACAAAAATTGTCAAAATCACTTGAAAAATTACCTTGCTCGGTATATACTGTATATGTTGATATGAATGGGAATGAGGTTCTCCCACGGCTTTTGCCGAAACCGCTTTTGCTGATGACTTCTGTTTTTTGAACAGGGGCATTGGCTTTTTTTATGCGATGTTCTTTGTGCGGAGATTTTGAGGAGGAAATTTATGAAGAACAAATTTGTTGATTTTAAGGTGCTTGCAACATCTCTGTGCTGTTCCGTTGTGATGGGACTCATATCGTTTGCGTTTCTGAAATGTCTTGATTATGCGGCAGATTTCCGGAGCTTCTTTCCGCTGTGCTATATCTTTTTGCCCGTAGCAGGTATTGTGACCGCTTTTGTATATAAGCGTATCGGCGGAAAGTCGTCAATGGGCAACAACATTATTATTGAGAGTGCAAATGACGGTGAAAAAGTGCCAAAGCGACTTGCATCGCTGACATTTATATTTACCTGCATAACCCACCTATTCGGCGGTTCTGTCGGCAGAGAGGGAACTGCTGTTCAGATTGGCGGTTCGCTGACAAGTAATGTTGCCGATTATCTCGGCTTTAAAAATAATGACCGAAGTACAATCGTTCTCAGCGGAATCAGCTCTGCATTCGGTTCGGTTTTCGGCACACCGTTTGCAGGTGCATTTTTCGGAATGGAAGTCTGCTGTGTCGGAAGATTGTCGGCAGGTGCGGTAATTCCGTGCTTTGCGTGTTCATATCTTGCAAATTTTGTTACACAGCTTCTCGGCTTTAAACATCAAAGATATGCAATCTCGTCAATCCCAGATTTTGACGCAAGATTTCTTTTTGTATTTTTAATTGCGGCAGTTTGCCTCGGCTTAATCGGCAAGCTGTTTGCACTCGGAATAAAGTATGTAAAACTTGCATACTCAAAAATTTTCAAGAACTACCTTCTTGCCGCAGCAGTAGGTGCGGCAATCGTCAGCCTTTTAATTTTCGCTTTGGGACTTAACGATTTTGAGGGCTTAAGCACATGGATGCAGCACACCGCCTTTAAGGGCGATGCAAAATGGTACGATATGCCGGCAAAATATCTTTTGACCGTACTCACCCTCGGTGCAGGATTTCAGGGAGGAGAGGTTACTCCTATGTTTGATATGGGTGCGTCATTCGGCGGTTGGTTCGGAGGCGTCTGCGGATTTGATCCCACATTTTTTGCGGCAATCGGATTTGTATGTGTTTTTGCCGCAGCAATCAACACACCTATTACAGCAATCGTTCTCGGTATCGAAGTTTTCGGTGCGTCTGCCGCTCCGTATTTTGTGCTTGCAGTCCTCATCAGTTTTATTGCATCCGGCAATACAACAATTTATCCGTCGCAAAAATTCCCGGTTGATAAAAGCCTTTTTCATTTTCAAAAGAAGTGACGCAATAGGCTTGAACAAAGTGTAAGTCGGTGTTTTGAGATGTTGACTTTGCAAAAATTATTATTTATACTTTTCTCATAATCAATAGTTAGTTGTGGGGGAGATTATATGAAAAAATTCAGAGCGGTTTGTTTGGCTTTTGTGATGATGTTATCCGTTGCTGTAATGCTTTGCGGTTGCGGTGATACGAAAATTACAGACAAGGTTAATTTTTTCGATGTTGATGAAATAACCGTCGTAATGTCGGACGAGTCAACCGCCGTGCTTGGCGAGGTTGATTTCAAGACGGTCAAGAATATTCTGCAATCAGCCGAAACAGGCGGTACAAGCGGTGAGTTTGACGGCGGAATCCTTATTGAAACACGCAAAGGCGGAATTGTTACCCACAATATCCGTGTCGGCGGTGCTGACAAAATCTGTGTTGACAAGGACAATTCAACCGTGTATAAAATTTCCGATGATGATTACAAGACCTTGGAAAAGGTTATGGACAATTACAAGCTGTAACGCTTGAACAGAATCACGATAAATAAAAATATAAGCGAGATGAATACAATCGAAAAATTCATCTCGCTTTTTGCTTGAAGATTAAATTGTTTGCTGAATAAAATCAGAAATCATCGCCGAAATCCGTGTCAAATTCATCATCTAAATCAGACGAAAACAAGTCGTCATTATCTTCGTCATCATTCATAATATCCTCAATCACGGTGAACTCAAGACCTTTTTCAAGCGGATCAAGCGTTCCGTCATGGTTTAAATCAAACAATCTTTCAAAATCGAAAATGCCCATAAAATTTCCTCCTTAACATATGGGATATCCTATATGTTAATCATATCAAATGAACTGTACGATAAAACGGACTTTCTTTCACTGTCAGACAAATTTATTGAGTTCTGCGTTGTATTTGTAGTCAATTGCAGAAAGCTTGCTTTCAATTTCTTCTTTACTGCAACCGAGATCGTCACACATTTTATCAAGGCTGGGGTAGAAATCACGCAGCTTTGTATTAACAAAGCTTAAAAGAATCATCGGATCGTTCGGAATGGTATTTTCAGCCATAATAATCGCCCTTTCAAAATTATTTACTGTATTTACTAATCTTACAATTAGTAGTATAATATACAGGTACAAATTTGTAAACGGTATTTTGTGTGATGCCGTGTGTAACAGATAAATTTTTTTCAAAGGAACTTGGAAATGGATAAGAAATTTGATGTTGTAATCGTTGGCACAGGTGCGGCCGGACTTTATGCGGCACTTAATTTTCCCGAAAGCGTGAATATTCTTCTTGTTTCAAAGCGTGAACTTCAGCTTTCAAACAGCTCTCTTGCGCAGGGCGGTGTTGCGTGTGTGCTTGATACGGTTCACGACAGCTACAAGCTGCATATTACGGATACATTGATTGCGGGAAAGTATAAAAATACTCTTTCCGCTGTTGAAAAGCTTGTCACCGAAGGTCCTTCGGATGTTCTTAAAATAAAAGACCTCGGTGTTGATTTTGACCTTAACGAGGACGGCACAATGTGCAAGACTCTTGAGGCAGGTCACAGCAGAAACAGAATTGTTCATCATAAGGATTCAACAGGCAAGGCAATTGTTGACGGACTTATCGCAAAGGTTACTCAGCTAAAAAATGTTACCGTGTGTGACAATGCTCTTGTTTATTCAATTGACAAGGTGCTGAACGGTTTTTATATAAGCATTTTGAGAAACGGTGAAAAGCTTCACTACGGCTGTAACTACTGTCTGCTTGCAACAGGCGGTATCGGCAGGGTTTATAAGTATACAACCAACTCCGCAATTGCAACGGGTGACGGCATTGCGTTTGCATATATGCTTGGTGCAAGAATTAAAAATCTTTCGAGAATACAGTTTCACCCGACAGCATTTGCGGCTGATCATGGCAGAGAGCGTTTTCTTATAAGTGAGGCTGTTCGTGGTGAGGGTGCGGTTCTGCTCAACTGCAACGGCGAGAGATTTGCCTCAAATTATGACAGCAGAGGAGAGCTTGCTCCGAGAGATGTTGTTTCAAATGCGGTTATGCTTGAATCAATTAAGACGAACAGCGAGAATTTCTATCTTGACATAACCCACAAGCCGGCTGATTTTGTAAGAAATCGTTTTCCGATGATTTATGAAAGATGCCTTGAAGAGGGCGTTGACATTACAAAGGACAGAATTCCTGTATTTCCGTGCCAGCATTACCTTATGGGCGGTATTGATGTTGACCTTCATTCACGCACAACCGTTGAGGGCTTGTATGCCGCAGGAGAGTGCTCGCACACAGGTGTTCACGGTGCAAACCGTCTTGCAAGTAACTCGCTCCTTGAGGCGCTTGTTTATTCAAGAACAGCCGCTCTTGATATTACGGATAAAATCAACAAATTCGGCAGAAGAACTCTTGGTGAAGAACCTGTTTATCGCCCTGTTGAGGGCAAGACCATGCCGCATGGCTGTCGTTCAAAAATCAGAGAGATTTTACAGGACGCATATTTTGTTCTTCCAAAGCCTGAAAAATATGAAGAAAGCAGTAAGCAGATTCACGAGATTATGAGTGAACTGTTTGCAGAAAAGTACGAAATCAATTCCGACCTTGTTGAGGCAAGAAGTGCGGCAATTGTTGCAAGTATCATTTTTGATGAAATTATGGAGGGTACAGACTGATGACACTTAACAGCATTTACGTAGACAATCTTATCAAAACCGCATTGCTTGAGGATATCAACTATCTTGACACAACAACCGATTACCTTATTGACGAAAATCAGGAAAACACGGCAATTTTCCTTGCAAAAAGTTCAGGTGTTCTTTGCGGTATCGAGGTTGCACTCCGTGTGTTTGAAATTCTTCAGCCAAATGGTTTTGAAGCAAAGGTTTATAAGCATGACGGCGACAAGCTTGTAAAGGGCGAAATCATCGCTGAAATTCACGGTAAGACAAGAACAATTTTAAAGGGCGAGAGAACGGCTCTCAACCTTATTCAGCATATGAGCGGTATTGCAACCGCAACAAACAAGGCTGTTGAAATTGTCAGCGGCACAAAGGCTTCTATTGCCGACACAAGAAAGACACTCCCGGGTATGCGTCCGCTCCAGAAGTATGCCGTTACGGTTGGCGGCGGAAGAAATCACCGTTACAATCTTTCCGATGCCGCAATGCTCAAGGATAACCACATTGACGCAGGCGGCGGAATTGCCAACGCTGTTTCAAAGCTTAAATCAAAACTCGGTCATATGACCAAGGTTGAGCTTGAAGTAAGAAACCTTGACGAACTCAATCAGGCTCTTGAGGCAGGCGTTGATGTTATTATGCTCGACAATATGAGCCCCGAGCTTATGAAACAGGCTGTTGACATCACGGCAGGCAAGGCACTTCTTGAGGCAAGCGGCGGCATCACGGACGAAACTCTTCGTGAAATTGCCGAAACCGGTGTCGATATCATCTCAATGGGTGCGCTCACTCATTCGGTTAAGGCTTTTGATATTTCACTTAAAATAAAATAAGCCTGAATTGAAAAAATTTTAAATCCAAAATCAAAAAACAGCGGTGATTATTCTTCATCGCTGTTTTGTGTTGTTTGAGTCGAAATTAAATTGTTGTGCTTGTAAAATGCAGGGAGCATTGCATAATGACGATGATTTCATAATCGAAAGTTGTGACAGCAATTAGCAAGACTTTTGTATATTTCTGTCGGTATCGCAAGATTTCCTTTTCCGACTCCAAGCGAAATATCGGGTTTTGTTGCTCCGTGAAAGTCACTTCCGCCGCTTTTCAAAAGACCGTATTCGTCACAGATTTTCTCGGCAAGCTCTGTTTCGCCATTGTCAAAAAGCGAATAGTACGCCTCCGTTGCGTTAAGACCGCAAGCCTTTGCTTTTGGCAGAAATTCTCTCAACTCATCTTCGTTCATATTGAGAAACGGGTGTGCAAGAATGGATATTGAACCGAAACCTTTCAGCCTTTCAATTATATACAGAGAAGACGGCCTTTTCGGCGGAACATAGTAGCCGAACTTCGACATAAGCAAGGTTTGAAATGCCTCTTTGACAGAAGAAACATAGCCCTTCTGCATAAGAGCGGCGGCGATGTTTGCACGGTTTACAAAGCCGTCAACCGTGCTGTTTTTGATTTCGTCATAGTCGAGAATATAGCCGTCTTTCGCAAGATTTTTAACGAGCAGTTTGTTGCTTTCCTCCTTTAATTTTTGCGACTCAGCCATAATTTCGGTTATGTCTGAATAGTTTTCTTTCTTGATAAACAGACCGACAATGTGCAGCTGCTTTGAATTGTATTCGGTTGAAAATTCAATCCCCGCAACGGTGGTTACGCCGTACTTTTTACCTGCCGAAACAAATTCGTCAAGCCCTGCAACCGTGTTGTGGTCGCAGAGTGCAACGGCGTCAAGACCGATTTCTTTGGCTTTTAAAACGATTTCCGTGGGTGAAAATGTGCCGTCTGAAAATGTTGAATGTGTATGCAAATCGCAGAACATAAAATTCCTCCGATACAAAATGGAGTGGGATAATTTTACCCACTCCATTTTAGCATATACGATTTGCAAATTCAACGCAGATGAATATTTCACACAAGCTTTTTCAGTTTCAGTGCAAGGTCGGCAATGTGATTTACTCCGTTTCTGAAAACATAGTCAAACTCGCCGGCATAGGTTTTGACTTTACCGTTAAATCCCTGTTTAAAGCGATATACACCGTAGTTTTTATGCGTTTCGTCATACCAATAGGGAATACCGCAAAAATCATATGTGTGGCAACCGCTCTCAATTGCGTACTTAATCATCGTCCATTGCATAAGATAATTCGGCATATATTTTCTGTATTCGTTTGATGAACAGCCGTAAACATAGCTTGCAACATTTGCATAATTTACAAGCAATGCACCCGACAAAACTTTTCCGTCAAGCTTTGTGATACAGAGCTTTGCGTTGCCGTGAAAGGCCTGTAAAAAATTTCTGAAATATTCTTCCGAACGAATTTCAAAGCCGTCACGCCTGCCTGTTTCTTTCATAAGCTCCATAAAATCGTCAAGCTCATCTTCACCGCAGAATTTACATTCAACACCTTTCCTCATTGCAAGGCGAATGTTGTACCGCCATTTTGATTTAAAATTTGCAAAAACTTCATCACACGATTTATCTTTTATGTCAAGCACATAATTTTCTCTGCATTGGGTGTTGTCATATCCCTGCTTTTCACCGTGATAAACAAAGCCGAGGTCAACAAGACTTTTAATCGAGATAAAGTCAGTTTCGTCAATCAGCGGATCGGTTTTGAGCGTGTATGCGTGATATTTTTCTGCAATCAGCTTTATCTGCTCAAATATTTTTCTGACGGTATTACTGTCGTGAGTGTCGCATACAAAGCCCCTCGGCGCATAAAGCATTGCCGTGTTGAGAATCGGTATTTTCTTTACAAGCACAAGTGTACAACCGTTGATTTTTCCGTTTTCATCACGAACTGCAACATACTCGGGAATCCAACCTTTTTTAACCTTTGCCCAGTCTGCCGACTGCATAAAGTTTCCGTATTTACTGTTTTTACAAAATTCCTCATACTCTTTAATATCCATAAAAAAACAAGCCTTTCGTAAGTGTATCTATACTATACAAAAGGCTTGTTTCTGAATTTGTTCAAAAATGTATCATAGTTGTTTCATAACACATAATAATCAAATTGTTCGTTGTTTATTTTGCTGTATTCCAAAAACGGCTGCGGGCAGATGTTGATGCTGAAAGATTCGGGACTTACATTAACCGTTATTGAATCGGAACTGACACCCCAGTATTTTATGAGTGCATCGGACAACTCCTGTTCATAACTGTCGCTGTACGGAATAACCGAATACAGCGGATTTTCACTCTCGGTACCGCTGTCCGACAGGTAGGTTGTATCAATGTTAAGCTCATAAATTGTAAAGGTTTCCGTGTCAAACAGCATTGTTATGTTTAGTCCGTATCGTGCGCCCTCTTTGGCATAGTTGCATGCGACAAACATAATATCGGACGAAACGATTACATTGCCGTCAAGTGTTCCACGCATTGTAAGTTTGTAACCGCTACAGCTGTCAAATGTAAAAAACTGCGGAATGTAGCCTGCAATATTGGAAAATAAATTTGTGTCTTTAAGCGAATTTGCAAGATTGCTTATCGCTTTTTTGGCATAGCTGATTACAGTTTCTGCTTTCGGAGCATTGTTTTGAAGAACCCAGACGGTATCTTCGCTTGAAACGAGTTTCAAAAATTCTCCGCCGCTCAAAGTAGTTATATCGGCGGTAAGTTTAAATGTTTCGGCTGTGTTTCCGACAGAATCCCGATTGTCCGTTACCGAATAATAAAAGCGGGGGAGAAACACAACGGTTGCGACTACGGTCAAGGTGAGCAGAGTGCAGATGATATATTTTGCGGATTTTTTAAGGTTAAATTTCATCTTCAAAATCCTCACTTTCCTCAGAATTATCGGCAAGGCTTACCGTAAAGCTGATGTCCGTACCCTTGCCGACTTCACTGACAATTTCAAGAGTTGAGCCGTGAAGCTTTGCAATTTCGTTGCAGATTGAAAGCCCGAGTCCGGCTCCGCCCATACTCCTTGAACGGGATTTGTCAACCATATAAAACGGTTCGGTAATTTTGGCAAGGTCATCTTCCGCAATTCCGCAACCGCTGTCGGTAACACAAAAACGGTATCTGTCGCTGTCAACATATCCCGTGAGTGTAACAGGCTTTCCGCTCTCACTCGCTTTACAGGCATTGTCTATCAGATTGTACAAAAGCGTTTTCAAGAGCGACGGCTCTGCGTTGACTTCTGCTTTTTCAACATTTAATTTGAGTTTCACACCGTATTTTTTCAAAATAAAGAGAACAGACTTTTTAATGTCATCGGAAATTATGTCCGTTCTGATGTTTACGGTTTTGATTTCGTCATTTTTCAAAACTATAAGGTTTAGCAGATTAAGCGAAAGCGCCTCCAGCCGACTGCCCTCTTTGTAGATAAGGTCGGCACATTCTCTGCGTTGTTCAGGCTCCATTTCATATGAACGGAGCATATCCGCATAACCTATGACAGATGTCAGCGGAGTTTTTAACTCGTGGGTAAAATCCGCAATAAAGTTGTCACGATTCTGTGTTGCAAGCTTTAGCTGTTCAATGTAGTCTTCAACATAATCTGCCATGGTGTTAAAGCTCTGCGAAAGCTCGGTTATTTCGGTTGAAGATGTAATGCCGTGGCTTTCCTTTACTCTCATATTAAAGTTGCCCTCGGCAACTTCCTTTGACGCATCCTTTAACTTAACAAGCGGTCTTGTCAAAAGCTTTGAGAAGATTACAAGCAGAATTGATGCAAACAACGCAACGCCTATGAGAATGAACTGATAAATTGTGCAGTACATATCACGGTCGCTGTACACGCTTGTTATATTGTCAACAGTTTCAATATAACAGCTTTTGGTTACAAGCTGAATTTTGCTTATTGTCTGAATGTAGTATTTTTTATTTTCAGTAACTACTCTGCTTTTTCTGGAATTTACCGACATACCGTGGGCAAATTCATTTTCTGCCGAAAAGCTGAGCTCGTTTATTGAACCGATTTTGATTTTAGAATCCGAATTGCCTGCAATTTGTTTTGCAAATCCGATTGCCGAAGCGCGCAGATATTCCAAGTTTCCGTAGGTGGGTTGGTTGTTGTCTGCATATACCGAAAGTGCCGTTGTGATGTAATTGTTGTTCTTTTTGGCTGAGTCTATGCGGTTGTTCAGCGTGTTTGTAAAAACGGTGTTGATGAGGAGAAAACCTCCCACACCGAAGGAAGTAATTATAATAAGAAAGGTAATAAAAAATATTTTCCACGAAAATTTCATTAGGGCTTTCCCTCCGCTTATTCAACAAGACGGTAACCGACTTTATACACAGACTGAATGTTGTCTTTTAAATCAAGCTTTTTTCTTAACCGCTGAATATGCAGATCCACGGTTCTTGTATCACCCATATACGGTTCATTCCATACCCTTTCGTAAATCATTTCACGGTAAAGGGCAATGTTTTTGTTGCGTACAAAAAGCAGAAGTATTTCGTATTCCTTTAATGTAAGGTCAATTTGTACTCTGTTTTTGGTGACTATTCTTGAATTTGTGTCAATTACTATGTCTTTAAAGCTGAGTTTTGTTTTTGCCTTGTTGTATCTTCGCAGTACCGCATCGACTCTTGCCTGAAGTTCCGAAATATTGAACGGTTTTGTTATGTAATCGTCAGCCCCCAGGTTAAGCCCGTAAACCCTGTCCGATATATCTGATTTTGCAGTAATGAAAATTACGGGTGTGTCAAAGCCTTTGATGTAGTCCATAAGTTCAAAACCGCTGATTTTCGGCAACATAACATCAAGCAGAATAAGGTCAAAGTGCTTTTTCTCCAGAACATCGGCACAGCTTTCGCCGTCAAACACACAATCAGTTTTGTGCCCGTGCCGAGAAAGAGCCATTTCAATAAGATTTGAAATATTCTTTTCGTCCTCAACAATCAATATGTCAGCCAACAACCCCACCTCCAAGACACAGTTTATATTGCCATTGTATCATAGATGTATCATTTTTTTCAAATTATTCTTTTTTCGCAGAGCTGTCTCCCAAAATCGGTTAATGCAGAATATTGTCAAATTATGTGCAGTTGTTAATTATTTCACGAACCGTACTTGAAAATAAAGTCGAATAATGGTATTATTTTATTCAAGTTATTCAAGCAAAACATTTTGAAAGGAAGATTACAATGGGTAATTCTAAATCGGTAAAAAAAGGCGTTGCAGTTGTAACGGCAGTTATTGTTGCTGTTGTTATGGTTTGCGTTTCGGTAGTTTGCAATTTGTTTTCAACAAAAACAGAAAGCTCAAATCAGACATATCTTGATGACGCAAAGGCTCAGCTTACAGAATACAGCGATAACTATAACTACACTAAATTTGAGTTTATGAACTCACTTTTTGAAAAGGCAAATGTAATTGCGAGTGTTGTTACGGAAAATACTTCGGCTGACACAAATGCCGCACTTGTAAAGAACCTCGGCATCAATTCATTTGTTATGACAGATGCTGACGGCAAGATTATCGCATCGTCAGACGATAAAAAGGTTGGCACAAATTTCCTTGTTGACGAAACAACAAAGCAGTTCAAGGCTAACCTCAAGGGTATGAAGGTCAAGAGCATTTCAGAGCCGACAGCCGTTGAGGGCGAGGACGGTGTGTATAACCTCATGGCTTGCGTTGCAAGAACAGAGGGCGGCATCGTTATTATTGATACAAATACAAGCGACTATTCGGCTGTTATCGGTGCTGATATTGCAAAAGACTGCAAGGGTGATACAATCATCGTTAAGAACGGCGAAGTTGTAAGCACAAATATGAACCTTGGCGATAACGGTCTTAAAAGCACAGGTATTACAGACGAAATGATTCGTTCGGAAAATTTCAATGTTACAATTGACGGCACAACATATTCACTCAGCAGTATGCCGTCAGGTGAATATACAATCATCAGCGGACAGGCTGCGACAGAAAGCGGTTTCAATATGATTTACGGTGTCGTAATTCCGTGTGCCGCAGGTATTGTAATGATTATCATTTCCGCAATTATACTCAGCCTTGGCACAACAAAGAAAAAGGAAAACGAGTAATTGTTAATTACAGCATACAAACAAGAAGTGGACATTTCACGAAATTTGTATGTAAAATGACGAAAAGGTCATAAATTCAAGAAATATCTCTGAAAACATTGTGCTTTAGCACAAAGAATATTGTGCCGAAAAATATTGCATAACCATATTTTGGTGATATAATAATGGCATAAACAAAAAAGACGCAAAGCAAAGGAGCTTCTGAAAAGGAGGCTCCTTTTCTGTTTATCTTTTTTGGTATCTTAAAAAGGGGAAATTATTATGACACCTGAGAAAATTGTTGAAAACCATAAGAAATATGTCCTCCAGTCATGGAGCAAGCAGGGTAATCTTAATCCGATTCCCGTTGCAAAGGCAGACGGAATTTACTTTTACGATTTTGACGGTAACAGATATACAGATATGTCATCACAGCTTGTAAACCTCAACCTCGGTTATGGAAATAAAGCAATCGGTGATGCAATCATCGGTGTGAAAGCCGATATGGCTGACCATATTTCTTCAAGAAAGCTTGAATCGGCATTTGAACGAACAATTTATTCCTACAAAAAGCACTGGGGCGGTTTTAAGGTGGACAACATGATGTTCTATATCCTCAATGACTTTTCCGATGATGAAATTGAAAGCATAGCCGAAAAAATTCAGTCGGAAAAGGAGAGGTATATAAGCGTCAACAAGCTGTATGTGGCAGTGAGCAAAACAAATAACAAGCTGAAATCACTCCCGAAAACATACCAGATTGTTTTAAGAATGTTAAGGCTTGCCGTCCGTGCAAATATGACACCTATGTTCTATGACCGACTTGAAGTTAAAAAGCTGATTCTTGCGGTTGATGATATTTCATTGCTTGAAAGTATCTATAACGAAAATCTCAAAAAGCTTGAAGTGTATGACCGTGACAACGGCACGGATTATATGAGTTTTTTAAGACTTTACCTAAAGTATGACGGAAGTGTTCAGAGGGTTGCTCAGGAAACCTTTGTTCACCGTAACACCATAAATTATCAGCTTGCAAAAATCAAAAAGATTCTCGGCAATAACCTCAAAACCTTTGAAGAACGATTCAAAATTATATTAGCCTTTGAAGTTCGTGATGTGCTTTGACCGCCTCCGTCTCCGTCACGATGTTAATACTGAAAATCCCCCGACAGCCTAACGGAAACCGCTGTCGGGGGATTTTTTATGTGTTTATTGTAGTTGTATTTATTTGAGTAACTGATACTAATTGATATCAATTAGTATCAGTTACTATCAGTCAGAGTTAGCATAAGTAAAAAAGAACCGATACAAAAAGTATCGATTCTTCTTTGGTGCGGGTGACAGGACTTGAACCTGCACATCGGTTGACACTAGAACCTAAATCTAGCGCGTCTGCCAATTCCGCCACACCCGCATTTTCAATTTCTGCAAGACCTACCGTTAGATAATACTATAAATATCAGCAAAAGTCAAGTATAAGCAAGCAGTATATTATTACTGCTTGCAGAACACGATTCCGTCTTTTTTACTGATTGACTTGATTTTTGCCAAAGATTCAACTCTTATGCCCATATCACGAACGAGGTTGCCGCCGCCCTGATAAGCTTTTTCGATAACAATTCCCGCACCTGCTGTTTTTGCGCCTGCTTTTTCAATCAGCATAAGAAGTGCCGTTAAGGCGCTGCCCTTTGCAAGAAAATCGTCAATGATAAGCACATTGTCTTCTTTACTCAAAAATTCCTTAGAAACAACTATGTCATAGTCCTTTTTATGAGTGTATGAGTGGACGGTTGCGTTGTATGTATCGGAATAAATATTGATTGTCTTTGTCTTTTTTGCAAAAACAACCGGAACACCAAAATACTGAGCCGCAAGACAGGCAATGCCAATTCCAGACGCTTCGATTGTCAGAATTTTTGTTATGTTTTCGTCCTTGAAAAGTCTGTAAAATTCCTTGCCAAGCTCACACACAAAATTGACATCAATCTGATGATTGAGAAAGCTGTCAACCTTTAACACATTGTCGGCACCAATATGTCCGTCTTTAAGAATTCTGTCTTCTAAAAGTTTCATATCAATCTCTTTTCTGAAAAATAAAATAGTAACAAACAATACGATAGATTATACTACAAATATTTGCACATTTCAATTGATTTTTGTGATATTCCATGCCTTATTTTTCTTATTTTCGGGAAAAATTAAATTCAGACACAAAAAAGGCAATCGTGATAAAGCGACTGCCCCTGCGGTTTATACTTCAATATTTTTAATTGAATCAAATTCGTCCATGATTTCTTTTGACGGCTTTTTTGAAAGAAGAGAAACAATAACATTCACAATAAGTGCAAGTCCGAAGCCTACAACAAGTGAATAAAGATTTGTTGCCGCATAAAGCGTCTGACCGTTTACAAGCGGAATATAGTCCCATATGATAACTGTCAGAGCACCTGTTGCCATGCCGCTGATTGCACCCGAAAGTGTTGAGCGTTTCCAGAAAAGTGCCAGCAGAACAACAGGTCCGAATGCCGAACCGAATCCTGCCCATGCGTCCGAAACAAGTCCCATAATGCTTGATTTAGGATTAAGTGCAATGAAGAATGCGATTACAGCAACAACTGCAACTGCAATTTTGCCGACCAAAAGCGAACTCTTTTCGCTTGCATTCTTTTTAACAGCACCTTTGTAAAGATCCTCCGAAACAGCCGACGCAGTGACGAGAAGCTGACTGTCTGCTGTTGACATAATTGCGGCAAGGATTCCGCAAAGGAAAATACCGCCGATAAAGATAAGCACACCGTTGCCTGAGAAAAGCTGCTGGATTGTTCTGATGAATACAGATTCGCTTGTTGCATCGTCAAGCTGTGCTGTAAGGTAGCCTCTTGCGATAAGACCGATAAGGCATGACGCAGTAAGTGAAATAATTACCCAAACAACAGCAATTTTTCTTGACTTCTTGATTTCTTCATTGCTCTTTACAGCCATGAATCTGACGAGAATATGCGGCATACCGAAGTAACCGAGTCCCCACGCAAGGTTTGAAATAATCGAAACAGCCGAAACAGGCGTTCCGTCACCGTTTACAAAGAAGTTAAGAAACTGAGCAGGCTGTTCAACACCTTTTGCGGCAAGTGCAGAACTGAAGCCTGTGTCAAATGTGAGAATTGCATATGCAAGCACCGGAACGGTAAGGATTGCAACAATCATCATAAGTCCCTGAATGAGGTCGGTTGTACAAACTGCCTTGAAACCGCCCATGAATGTATATACAAGAATTACTACTGCGGCAACGATAAGACCGATAACATAAACCCGATTGTAGTTTTCGTCACCGCTTGCGCTGTCCGAGAAGAGCGTTGCAAAAAGCTTTGCGCCCGAACTGAATGCCGACGCTGTGTAAACCGTGAAGAAAACTGCGATGATTGACGCCGAAACAATCTTGATTATGTTTTTATGGTCACGGTAGCGATTTTTGAAAAAGCTCGGAATAGTGAGTGAGTTGCCTGCCACAATTGTGTATTTACGAAGTCTTGCCGAAACAATATACCAGTTGAGAATTGTGCCGATAAGAAGTCCTACGGCAATCCATGCCTCGCCTGTGCCGGCAAGGTATACGGCGCCCGGAAGTCCCATCAAAAGCCAACCGCTCATATCAGATGCCTGTGCCGACATTGCGGCTGTCCAACTGCCGAGGTTTCTGCCTCCGAGAAAGTAGTCCTCATTGTTCTTGTTGCCCTTTGAGCAAACAAAGCCTATTACGATCATAATAATCATATAAGCTATAAATGCACAAAGAACTATTATGTTGTTTGTTGTCATTATGCCCCTCCTGAAATTAAATTTATAAATCAAATACCTTTTAATTCTACCAAAAATGAATAAATAAATCAAGTGAATTGCAGTATTTAGGACTTTTATGCAGATAATTTGTGCATTTGCAAAAATTCAGGAGTAACATTTTGCACATAATTACGAATAAAATAACTTTTATATGCATTTAAAGGGGGATTTTGTGTTGATTTGAAGAATCAAAAGTATTATAATTACATTGATTGCAAATTGACTGTAAAAGGTATGTGGAGAGATAGAAATGAATATGGTAAAAAGAACTTGGGCTGAAATTTCACTTAATGCAATTGAGCATAACTATAATGTAATAAGAAATAAGGTTGCAGACGATACAAAGGTCTGTTGTGTTATAAAGGCTGACGGCTACGGCCACGGTGCAGTTGAGCTTTCACAGATTTATGAAAAACTCGGAGCAGATTTTTTTGCTGTTTCAAATATTGACGAGGGTATAGAAATCAGAAAGAGCGGTTCAAAACTCCCTATTGTGATTCTTGGCTACACTCCCGTTTCAGAGGCTGAAAATCTTGCTGAATATGATATTTCTCAGGCTGTTTTTTCACTTGAGTATGCAAAGGAGCTTTCTGAAAAATGTGTTGAAGAGGATTGTATCTGCAAAATGCACATCAAGGTTGACTCGGGAATGTCAAGAATCGGCTTTATGTGTCAGGAATTTCCACGGGATGAATATTCTATTGAAGAAATTTGCGAGGCTTGTTGCCTGCCAAATCTTGAGGTTGAGGGGCTTTTTACTCATTTTTGTGTGTCTGATGAAGATGCCGAGGGCAGAGAGTTCACAAACAAGCAGTATGAAAACTTTATTCATGTGCGTGACAGCCTTAAAAAGCGAGGCGTTGATATCAGCGTTGTTCATTGCTCAAACAGCGGTGCAATTGAAGATTACCCCGAAACCTGTTGCGATATGGTAAGAGCAGGTATTATCCTCTACGGACTTGCTCCGTCATCAAAGCTTGCCGACAGACTTGACCTTGTTCCTGCAATGACTCTTAAAACAGTTGTCGCTTTTGTAAAAGAGGTTCAAAAGGGTGCAACAATTTCCTACGGCAGAACTTTTACAGCCGACAGAAAGATGAAAATTGCAACCGTTCCGATCGGATACGCTGACGGATTCATCAGACAGAATGCAAAAGACGGCTATATGATGGTAAACGGAAAGAAAGCGAAAATTGTGGGCAGAATATGTATGGATCAGACAATGCTTGATGTTACCGATATTGAAGATGTCAAGACAGGTGACGAGGTTGTCGTATTCGGTACAGGCGAAAACGGTGAGCCTACTGCAGATTCACTTGCCGAAAATACAGGAACTATAAACTACGAAACCGTCTGTCTTGTCGGAAAGCGTGTTCCGAGAATTTACATTAAAGACGGAAAAATTGAGAATGTGATGTATAAATTATGATATTACTTGCTGTTGACGGAAACAGCATTGTAAACCGTGCGTTTTACGGAATAAGACCGCTTACTACAAAGGACGGTCAGTTTACAAACGCAATTTACGGATTTCTTACAATGCTGTACAAAATTAAAAATGAAGAAAATCCCGATGCCGTGGCGATTGCCTTTGACCTGAAAACACCTACCTTCAGACACAAGGCCTATGCAGGCTACAAGGCAACACGAAAAGGTATGCCGGAGGAGCTTGCGTCACAAATGGAACCGCTGAAAAAGCTTCTTACCCTTTTAGGCTACAGGCTTGTTACCTGTGAGGGCTTTGAGGCTGACGATATTCTCGGTACGCTTGCCAAGGCTTGCGAAGAAAACGGAAACGAGTGCGTTATTGCAACAGGTGATCGTGACAGCCTTCAGCTTGTGTCGGACAAAACAAGCGTTCACCTTTGCTCAAATAAACAGGATATACTCTATACCCCCGAAAAGATTTTTGAAGCTTACGGTGTAATTCCAAAGGAGCTTATAGAAATCAAGGCGATTCAGGGCGATACCTCGGATAATATTCCCGGCGTTGCGGGAATAGGTCCAAAGGGTGCAGGCGATCTCATTCAGAGATATCACACGGTTGAGTATATCTATGACCATCTTGATGAACTTGAAATCAAGGACGGTGTGCGTAAAAAGCTGACTGCGTCAAAGGAAAATGCAATTCTCAGCCGTATGCTCGGTGAAATAAACTGCAACGCCCCTGTTGACACAAATGTCGAAAATTATGTTGTAGATATGAAAGATGCCGATGAATGTGCCGGATTTATGGCAAAGCTTGAGCTGTTTTCTTTAATAGAAAAATACGGCATCAAGGCTGACAAAAAGGCAAAGCCCGAAAAGGTTGAGAAAAATTCGCTTGAGGTTGTGTCTGATTTTGACGAAAATGAACTTTTAAAAAATGTTAAGTCAGAGAAAAAGCTCTATCTCGACTTTGAAACAGAGAATAAAGAATTAAAATCCTTTGCCGTACTTTTTGACGGCAAGGTGTATATAAGCACGGACGAAGAACTTTTTGTTAAGTTTATTGCCGACAGGGAACTTGAAAAGTACACAAGAAACATCAAAACGCTCTACGCTTATGCCGATGAGAGAAATATTGATGTTGAAAATATTGTGTTTGATATTGAGCTTGCGGCATATCTGATTGAACCGTCATCAAAGGATTATTCGGACAAAAATCTTTGTGCCTCTTACGAAATCGTTCTGCCTGTCTGCACTGATGAGCAGAATGAAAAATATGAGGCATTTGCCTGTTACGCAGAATTGTGCGAAAAACTCGGAGATAAAATCAAGGCTCACGGTCAGGAAAAGTTGTTGAGTGAAATTGAAATTCCGCTTGCAAAGGTGCTTGCAAGAATGGAAAATATCGGTGTCTGTGTTGACCGACAGGGTATTGAAAGCTACGGCGAAATGCTTTCTGCACAGATTAAGGAGCTTGAAACCGCAATTTACGAAAGTGCGGGCTGTGAGTTTAACATCAATTCTCCCAAACAGCTTGGCGTAGTTTTATTTGAAAATCTCGGACTCCCTTGCAAAAAGAAAACGAAGAGCGGTTACAGCACAAATGCAGAGGTGCTTGAAAGCCTGAGGTATGAACATCCCGTTGTTGAAATGGTGCTGAGATACAGAACGCTCTCAAAGCTGAATTCAACCTACTGCGAAGGACTTTTAAAGGTCATTGCAGATGACGGCAGAATCCATTCAAATTTCAATCAGACCGAAACAAGAACAGGCAGAATCAGCTCAACAGAGCCGAATCTCCAGAATATCCCCGTAAGAACCGAGCTTGGCAGAGAGATGAGAAAGTTTTTCTGTGCAAGAGATGGCTGGGCGCTTGTTGACGCCGACTATTCGCAGATTGAACTCCGTGTGCTTGCCCATATTTCGGGTGACAAAAATATGATTAAAGCGTTCAAGGATAACGAAGATATCCACGCAATCACAGCGTCACAGGTGTTCAATATGCCGCTTGATATGGTAACTCCGATTATGAGAAGTCGTGCAAAGGCGGTTAACTTCGGTATTGTTTACGGAATCGGCGCATTTTCACTTGCAAAGGATATCGGTGTTTCAAATAAAGAGGCAAAGCACTACATTGAAAGCTATCTTGCCCATTACAGCGGTGTTGACAGCTATATGAAAAATGTTGTTGAAAAAGCGAACGCTGACGGCTATGTTGAAACGATGTTCGGCAGAAGAAGAAATCTTCCCGAACTCACCTCGAGCAAGCATATGATCCGTGCATTCGGTGAAAGAGTTGCAAGAAATATGCCTATTCAAGGCACAGCCGCAGACATTATCAAAATTGCAATGATTAAGGTTGACGAGCGAATGAAAGCCGAAAATCTCCGTGCAAGGCTTGTGTTGCAGGTTCACGACGAACTTATTGTCGAAGCTCCGCAGGATGAGAGCATGAGAGTTGCACTCATCGTTCAGGAAGAAATGGAAAACGCAGTAAAAATGAGCGTTCCGCTCACAGCCGATGCGGCAATCGGAAGGACTTGGTATGATGCAAAAGGATAACAGAACGATTGCCTTTGTATGCACGGGCAACACCTGTCGCAGTCCCATGGCAGAGGCAATTTTTAATGATATGGCAGAGAAAAACGGCGTTTGCGTCAGGGCGGAAAGCTTTGGCATTGCAACCTCAACGGGACTTCCCGTGTCGGAAAATTCCGTGATTGCCTGTAAGGAAATCGGAATTGACCTTTCGGGTAAAGCTTCAACAGCCGTGGCTGATGCCGGCATTGAAAAATACGAAAAATTTTACTGTATGTCGCAAAGTCACGCAAAAATGTTGATGCAGTTTTTTCTTGTACAGCCCGAAAAAGTCGCCGTACTCGGTATAAGCGATCCCTACGGCGGCGACATTGAGGTGTACAGACATTGCCGTGATGAAATTGTTAATTCTGTAAAGGAAATATTAAAAACGTATGAAAATTGACAGAATGACCGAAAATCAGCTTGAGGCGGTTGCACAGCTTGAACAGCGGTGTTTTTCGCATCCGTGGTCGTTTAACAGCCTTGAAGAAGAACTGAACAACGAAACTTCGTTGTTTTTTACCGCAACGGAAGATAATGCCGTTGTCGGATATATAGGAATGAGTGTTGTTGTTGACGAGGGTTACATTTTCAATGTTGCCGTTGACGGTACACACAGAAATCGGGGAATAGGTTCGGCGCTTGTTGAAACGCTTGTGACCTATGCCAAGAAAAATAACCTTTGCTTTCTCACTCTTGAGGTTCGTGAAAGTAACGGGAACGCCCGTTCTCTCTATGAAAAATTCGGATTTATCAAGGTGGGAGAGAGGAAAAATTACTACTCCTCTCCAACCGAAAACGCTGTTTTAATGACACGCTGTTTTTGACATATATATGTAATAAAACATTATATTAACGATATTACGGAACTTCATCATAAATGTTTCGTAGTGAAAGGAAAATTATGAAGATACTCGCAATAGAATCGTCCTGTGACGAAACTGCGGCAGCGGTTGTTGAGGACGGCAGAAACATAATATCCTCGGTGGTTGCTTCTCAGGTTGAGGAACACAAGCTTTACGGCGGAGTTGTTCCCGAAATCGCATCACGCCGTCACGCAGAGGCAATTGTTCCTGTTGTAAGACAGGCTCTTGAAGATGCAGACTGCAGGCTTTCCGACATTGACGCAATCGGCGTTACATATGCCCCCGGACTTATCGGAGCGTTGCTTGTGGGAGTGAATTTTGCAAAAGGACTTTCACTTGCAACAGGAATTCCGCTTGTGCCTGTTCACCATCTGCGTTCACACATTGCATCAAATTATATTTCAAATAAAGAATTAAAACCGCCGTTTCTCTGTCTTGTTGTGTCAGGCGGTCACAGCCATATTGTTATGGTTGAGGACTACACAAAGATGAAGATTATCGGCAAAACCCGTGATGATGCCGCAGGCGAGGCTTTTGACAAAGCCGCAAGGACAATGGGAATGCCGTATCCGGGCGGAATTGAAATGGACAGAGTTGCGGAAAACGGCAATCCGTTTGCATTCAAGCTTCCTCGTCCCGCAGTTCACGATGCGCCGTATGATTTCAGCTTTTCGGGACTTAAAACAGCCGTAATCAACCTCATTCACAATTCGGCACAAAAGGGTGTTGAGCTTAACAAAGCCGATGTCTGTGCATCATTCCGCTATGCCGTTGTCGATTGCCTTGTTACAAACTTTATTAAGGCGGCTGAAGACTTGGGACAGAAAAAGCTTGTAATCGCAGGCGGTGTTTCGGCAAATTCACTTCTCAGAAGAACCCTTGCAGAAGAGTGTAAAAAGCGTGATTGGGAAATGTATATGCCCGAAAAATCTCTTTGCGGTGACAATGCCGCCATGGTCGGTTCACAGGGATATTACGAGTTTCTCAGCGGAAATATTGCAGGAACAGACCTCAATGCTTTTGCTACAATGAGCATTGAAAAAGGCTGATTTATTCGCAAATAATCACTAAAACACTTGCTATTTTATCAAGAATATACTAAAATAGTGTTAATAAACCGAAAGGACGATTTAAAATGAGCAATCCTATTGTTACTTTTGAAATGGAAAACGGAAAAACAATCAAAGCGGAGCTTTATCCCGAAATTGCTCCGAATACTGTAAATAATTTTCTCAGCCTTGTAAACAAGGGTTACTATGACGGCCTCACATTTCACCGTGTAATCTACGGTTTCATGATTCAGGGCGGTTGCCCCGAAGGCACGGGTATGGGTGGTCCCGGATATTCAATCAAGGGCGAATTTGCCGTGAACGGCTTTGAAAACGATCTCAAGCATACAGAGGGTGTTCTCTCAATGGCTCGTTCAATGATGCCCGACTCAGCAGGATCGCAGTTCTTCATTATGCACAAAAACGCTCCGCACCTTGACGGTCAGTATGCCGCATTCGGCAAGGTGATTGAGGGTATGGATGTTGTCAATGAAATCGCAGAGTGTGACACAGACTATTCCGACAAGCCTCTTGATCCTCAGATTATGGCAAAGGTTACAGCCGAAACCTTCGGTGTTGACTATCCCGAGCCTAAAAAATGCTGATTGTTAAGAAAGGAATTTTAAAATGAATGTTTTGCTTGCAGGCGGCGCCGGATATATCGGCTCGCACACTTGTGTTGAACTCATCAACGCAGGTCACGATGTTGTAATTGCAGATAATTTTTCAAACAGCTGTCCCGTTGCGGTTGAAAGAGTTGAAGAGCTGACAGGCAGAAAAATTCCGCTCTATGAGGCCGATGTATGTGACAGAGATGCCGTTGAAAAGATTTTTTCGGAGAATAAGATTGATGCGGTAATTCACTTTGCAGGTCTTAAAGCAGTAGGTGAAAGCTGTGAAAAGCCCGTTGAATATTACCGTAACAACATTGATTCAACGCTCACATTGCTTGAGGTGATGAAAAAACACGGTGTAAATAACTTTATTTTCAGCTCAAGTGCCACGGTTTACGGTACTCCGGAAACTGTTCCGCTTGTTGAAACAATGCCAAAGGGTTCTCCTACAAATCCGTATGGCTGGACAAAGTTTATGATGGAACAAATTCTTACAGACACCGCAAACGCAAATCCCGATATGTCTGTTGTTCTTCTTCGTTACTTTAACCCAATCGGTGCTCACGAAAGCGGCAGAATCGGTGAAGATCCTAACGGAATCCCGAATAACCTTATGCCGTACATAACACAGGTTGCCGCCGGCAGACTCAAGTGTCTCGGTGTTTTCGGCAACGATTACCCTACGCATGACGGCACGGGTGTGCGTGACTATATCCATGTTGTTGACCTTGCAAAAGGTCATGTAAAGGCTATTGAATATTCCGCAGAGCACAAGGGAACCGAGATTTTTAATCTCGGAACAGGTGTGGGCTACAGCGTTCTTGATATTGTAAAGGCTTTTGAAAAGGCAAATTCGATTGAAATTCCTTATGTTATAAAGCCACGCCGAGCAGGCGACATTGCAGAATGCTTTGCCGACGCAACAAAAGCCAAGAAAATACTTGGATGGATTGCCGAGAAAAGTCTTGAGGATATGTGCCGTGACAGTTGGAACTGGCAATCTCACAATGTGAATGGTTACAAATAACAAATAAACGATATTTTATTTGTGCATTCCTACAAAAAAACAATATTTTGTCAAATAATCAGCCAGCAAGAGTTTTTAGCATTGACTTTTGGTGGTTGATTGTTGTATAATTAAACTGCTTATAGAAGCATTATCACATAAGGAGGAAAAGAAAATGTTCAAAAAAGCACTTAGCCTTTTACTGTCTATGATGCTTGTTGTGACATCACTCGTTGCAACTGTAGTGAGCGTTTCTGCTGCCGGCGATTCATATTTCGTATCCGGTTCTGAAGAACTCACAGGTTACAAGTGGGCTGAGACTGAAGCAACTTGCGGAGATAATGTAATGACAGAAAACGGCGATGGTAACTACGAAAAAGTATTTACCAACGTAGCAGTCGGCAACGGCTACCAGTTCAAGATCGTTAAAAACGATACAGAGTGGATTGGTGTAGGCGATACCGGCAATGACAACTTCACATTCAATGTAACAAAGGAATGTGATGTAACAGTAACTTACAACCCTACAACAAATGAAATCACTGCAACAGGTGAAGGTGTTGTAATTCCGAAAGAACTTGTTGTTGACCACATTACAGTCGTTGGTAACGGTGAAGATGCATGGCTCAACGGTAAGGACTGGAAGGTAGATGCTGAAGCTAACTACATGACAGAAACATCTGAGGGTTCAAAGGTTTACCAGATTAAGTTTGAGAGCCTTGACGCTTATGAGAACTATCAGTTCAAGTTTGCTGCCAACGGTTCATGGGCAGATAACTGGGGCCTTCCTGAGCAGGGCACAGCTCCTCTCAATGAGTGGTTTGACCTTACATACAACGGTCAGAACATGATCATTGATACAGATGCAGCTGGTTACGAAGACGGTTATGACATCGTTCTTACACTTGACCTTTCAAACTTTAACTATGCTACAAAGCAGGGTGCAAAGGGTAAGGTTGACATCGTTACTGATGCAGAGCCTACAACAGTAGCAGAGCCTACAACAGTAGAGCCTACAACAGCAGAACCCACAACAGTAGCAGAGCCTACAACAGTAGCAGAGCCCACAACAGTAGAGCCTACAACTGCAGCTCCTGCAAAGGGTCTCACAGTTACAGCTACTTCAAACCTCTTCCCTGAGAAGCAGGTTACTCTCAGCGCAGATAAGAAGACTGTAAAGGTTACATACATGTTCCAGTCTAAGGATAAGGACATGTTGGACTTCCAGTGGGATATGAACTACGATGCAAATGTACTCAAGCCAACAGCTAACACAACCAGAGCTAAATCATTTGAATATCCAAAGATTGGTAGTTATGTTTGGAATGCTCTTCCGGGTGTAATTAAAGCTAACGGTAATACACTCAGCCTTTATGACACAACATCAAAGGAAATCGTATTTGCTTCTGCTGAGTTTGAAGTAATTGATCCTGAGGCTACAGCAACTACTGTTAATCTTGATGTACAGGTACTTCGTCTTTCAAAGGTTGATCCTGCAACAGACATGGAAATCGGCGATGAAGAAGTTTCGGTTGCTGACAAGTCAATCGTTGACCAGGAAGTATTTGATAAGTATGTTGTAGCTAATAATACTGTAACAGATCCCGACGCTTCAGAAGAGCCTACAACAGAAGAGCCTACAACAGCTCCTGCTGCCGATACTACATATGTAGTTGCCGGTACAACAAATCTTACAGGTTATGAATGGGTTGGTACACCTGCTGCAGCTCCTGAAAATGTTATGACAGCTGACGGCAGCGTATTCACAAAGACATTCT
>OGZK01001145.1_pt1 | contig 25779 bp, 19 predicted proteins | sample 1576791 | NCBI WGS metagenome assembly OGZK01 (sample SAMEA3541556, study PRJEB24748) | human gut metagenome | biome: human gut; feature: human-associated habitat; material: faeces | place: China | collected 2012
GTCCCATTCTGTAATAATATAAATTTTCCCTTGTGAGGTTTGGTATGATGCCAGGATTCTTCCTTCCCCGCTCGCTAAAGCCTCATCATTCATATCTTTATCTTCCTGATGCTCCATATCTGACCAATCCCTTACACAATATCTGATGAAAGCTCCCATAATCTCTTCCTCGAACAGTGGATTATCGTGTAATGCTTCTGAGATTCCATAGGTCATAATCACTCTTCCTAATTCAAATGTACTAAAACAATTCATAATAACTGTACCTCCTGAGTTTTATGTTGATAAATATAGATTGGATTTTATTTGTGTGCCTAAATTATAACAACTGGATATAACGTTTCAAGGGTTAAACAGTGACAAATACCCGAGTTGTTTATTGTGCAAAACCAACAAACCATTTTGTATATTCACACACCAAGCGTTTTCCTTTAGGCATAAAAAAAGCGCCTGCCATCCTCACATTAGATGGTAAAAGCGCAAAAAGAGTATATTGAACCAAGCCCTACCCGAAAAACGCGGAAGAACACTATAAATTTATACTTTTCTGCACATTCACCACCTTATGCACCTCACCACAAATCGGAATGATATCTGTGATTTCATCTGACAAGCTTTAATGTGTTCAGCATTCTCCACTGCCAGAAAGTTTGGAGGGGGCTGGGTTCCGAGTGTTTTCAGCACTGTTCTTTTTTCAAGAGGAAGTTGTGAATTTCCTCTCTGACCCCGATTTTACTACTTAATATGGGTGCTATTAAATTTTAATTGCGAAGCTTTTGGCTTCTGTATATTTAAATAACACGTAAAAACGTGAGTATTTACTTAATTAATTGACTGTATTCTGATTATCGCTGTTATAGATATTGTTAAGTATACTGTCACAGGTCTTTTTTGTCTTTTGCGTCAAGTGCTGATAGATATCAAGCGTAATTTGTACGCTCTTATGTCCAAGTCTTGTCTGTACATACTTTGGGTCAGCACCATTGTCAAGCAGCATTGTACAGTGAGTATGCCGCAAAGAATGAAAATCAAATTCGGGAAATCCAAGCTGATTATGGATTACCGAGGATGTATGCTGCATAGTTCGAGGCTGAATATATGTACCGTCCTCTCTTTTGCACACAAAATTGATTTTCTTGCCTTTGTCGTTAGTGCTGATGATTCTCGTACCTTTTTCCTCATAATAAAAGGTATATTCGGTATCAAGATACGCTTTGGCTTTACGTTCCTGGGTATCCTTTTCGTTTTTTAGGATTTTCAGAAATTCATCATCTATCTGAATTATACGATTGGAATCATATTTGGGTGCGGAAAAATACCAATATCCGCTCTTGTTCCCATTACTCTGCCACTGAACCTGCTTATTCACGGACAATGTTTTATTCTCGAAATCTATGTCATCCCAGGTAAGTGCATACGCTTCACCAAGCCTGAGTCCGCATCTGTATCCCAGAAGCAAAGGAATATATGCCGATGAACCTTTTGGGAATCTCGTTAAAATCTCATTCATTCGTTTTTCATCGATATAAACACGGCTCTTTGTATTGAGAGCAATATTACCTTCAGCTCTCTTAGAAGGAAGCTTTACGTGTTCCATCGGATTTTTCTGTATATAATGAAGCGGTTCAACCGCATAATTAAAGCTGCTGGTAAGTACTCCGCTGATAACGGATATAGTGTTTCTGCTGCGGCCTTCGCTGGCCAGTTTGTCGATAAGTTTTTGGAGCGTGGAGTGCGAGATAGTACGAAGCTTATATTTTCCGATTTCGGGCTTTATATCCAAACGAATTATCTTTTCATAATTATTAAGAGTTGTCTTTTTCTTCTTATTCACACACTCATCATTGTACCATTTGTCCATAAAATCAGAAACGCTTATTTCCGACGGCTTGAAAACTTCACCTGTGGCTTCAAATTCAGCCATAGCTTTCAATTTCGCCGCAAAAGCTTCTTCCCGTGTGTTAAAACCGCCTTTGACTATCTGTTTGCGCTTTCCATCTATTTTAGGGCCTTCAAACCGATACTGCCATTTGCCATCTCGAAGATTTACGCCATCCCCACGTTTCATCAGCACTCACCTCCAATCACAGAGAAGCAATTGATAGTTGTGCTGTTGTTAGCGGCTAAAAAGCTGTCCAGTGATTCGCCTTTAACCTTGCATTCACCAAATTTTATCGCCGAGAGTTCTTTATTTCTGATGAGTCTATAAACATCCGCTTTGGTCGTATTCAGCATTTTAGCCGTTTCTTCTATGGTATAGAGTTTCATTAGCATTCACCTCCCACATAAGAAATAGGCTTTATATTAAATGGGTCAGTGAGGTCCTTGCCCTCATTGGCTTTAAAGAAATTACAAAGAGTTTCGTGGCGTACTTTTAAAGAACCAAGCTTTATTGCGGGCAACTGGTTGGAACTGATAAGATTATACACATACTGCTTGTTTGTGTGCATAATCTTTGCCACCTCGTTAACTGTATATAACATTGAATCGTAATTAGTTGTTGAATTCATATTAAATGCTCCCTTCAAATTTTATTTTGTGAATACCTCCATCCATTTTGATAAATAAAACCCATAAAGCAACTCGTGTATCTGCTTTATGGGTATAAAAATAACCCTGACTTACACAAGCTGCAAGAGGGTTTAAATCTTCATATACATTTTATATTAACTCGTAATCGTCATTCGTAATTAATATTACATAGGCTTTATTCCTTCCAAAGTCTTGAGCGTTGTTCCCAGCATAAACAGATTTACCGGCACTCGTATGTATTTGTATGATTGATTTAAACACTATCAAAATGATATTAAATGTTTTTTGTAGTCGGAACTGTTTTCTTTCTACAATTATAGGATATCATAGGACATACTAAAAGTCAATAGATTTCATACAAGGATTTTAATTTTGTTTTTTCAACAATTTTTAGCGCCGATAACTGTTGAATATTACCAAAAGCACTTTTGAAGCTTTAGTCATAAACGTCTCATTAAGGTATGCCCTTATATACTATTATAAATGTGTAACGTATGAATTACTATTCCTCTTACGTTATGTATCGTATGAAAAAGTCACCCTTACGATACGTTTTCGGTTTTGCTATAATACAAATGAACAAATGTTCAGTTATATTACAGTAAAGGAGATGTTTCTATGAGTAAAATAGGTTATATCAGAGTTTCGACAATAGAACAGGAAACTGCAAGGCAGGAAGAACTGCTCCAGGGTTATAAGCTTGATAAGGTCTTTATGGAAAAAGCCAGCGGCAAGAATACTGACAGGCCAGAATTGAGAAAAATGCTGGACTACCTTCGAGAGGACGATATTCTGTATGTAGAAAGCATATCAAGATTATCACGAAGCATCAGAGATTTGCTCTCTATCGTAGATACACTCAATGAAAAGAAAGTTCAGCTCGTTGTTGTCAAGGAGAACATCGACACTACCACTCCGCAGGGAAGATTTGTTTTGTCCATCTTCGCCGCCCTGTCGGAACTGGAACGTGAGCAAATTCTACAGCGTCAGCGTGAGGGTATCGCAATTGCCAAGGCTCAGGGGAAATATGCAGGAAAGCAATTCAAACATATCGACGAGGAAATTTTTGAACGAAGCTATAAGAAGTGGAAAACAGACGAAATAACCGCCAGACGATTTGCCAAGCTTGTAGGCTTGACCACAAATTCACTTTACCGAAGGATAAAGCGATTCGAGTCATATCAAAAGATAAACTGACAAACAAAATTATCCCTCAGAGGCATTTTCGCTTCTGAGGGATAATTTTACTTTGTGTTTTTTCCTAATGATAGCCTGCGGTAATACTCAATATCACCTTGAGCACAACCATTGAATAAATCATTATGCTTGCCATTAATCATTTCATATTGCAAGTCTCTGATAAGCTTTATGTTTCCCTTAGCCGCAACAAACGGGTTTATCATATAAGTATAGTTTACATTAGGTATTTTATAAATAAGGTGCATATCGACAAGAGATGTAATTGCTCTGCGTACAGAACGCTCATCAATGCCAAGTGTTCTGGCCAGACTTTTATAATTCGATGATTTAAGTTCAACAATATTGCAATATTCGGGAGAGTGATAACATTTGCAGGACTGCGCTTCTGCCGTAAGCATCAGAAATACCGACAACTCCGTTTTGCTTATTCTCTTTGAGCCGTATGCACCAGTGAAGCAGGCAAATTTCTTTAAATTCTCAATATTATTAAAAAGGAATGAAAATTTCCTTTGGCTCTCTGCAAGCGGTTCAAACGGACATTGACAATTTTCTGTGCAATAAATCCTGAATCTTTTTATCGTGGATTCAGTACCTCTCGCAAAAATAAAAGGGTTCATTCTATACCTGTCATTTTCAAGCTTTTCAATAACCCTGTGTTTCTCCAGTTCAATGAGATTCTTTTTAAGCGAATTGGCTGTCAGGTTTAATTCCCTGCACAAAATTTCTTTTCTGTCTTTGTCCAGCGTGAAAACATTCATCTGATAACCGTCCATAACATCATCGCAGTCCGAGGCGATTGACGACAAGACGATAGCGACAATAATTGATGTGTTCATCAAATCCCGCAAGCTGAAATATGATTTCTTAAGCGTTGAGTGTGCAGCGAAACATTGTGTGTATTTTTGTATTGATTGAGTCATTTGATATCTCCTTGTATAAATTATTTGTAGCCAAATTATACAAAAAGATATTTTCGGATTCAAGGGTCAACTCGGAAAAAATAAAAATATTTTTTACAAGCCGTGCAATGCCTGAAATGTCAGTATAAATGACAAATCAGGCACTGGCTTATCACAGCATAAATATCAGATTATGACGCAAACACGGCTTAAACGGCTTACTTTCCATAAAAAGCACAGGTGCCTGTTTTGTCATAGAAAAAACAAGCTTCAAACGACCTATTTACGTCATTTCTGGCCAGTTTCAGCCGATTTGCCCCTATATTATTATAAAAGGAAACAAAAAATTTCCCAATAAAAAATCCCTTAAAGGTTAATTGCAAAGAAGTTTCTTATCCATCAGCACATATCCTGCAAGAAAAAGAGCAAAACTATAAAAGGTGCAGCCCCATAAGATATGTTTTCCATTTTCAACGCAGGATTTCTTCCCATTGAAACGAAATCCAAGGGCAATTAACTTTTACAGGAAAAAAGATTCCGAGCATAACATAGACAAAGATTCCAGGGGCTTGATTTAATCTGAAAGACTTCTTCAAGAAGAAACATTGACCTTTGTTTCCAAAACTCATAAAAGAATTACAGCGAAAAAGGTTTCAAGAGCTTGATTTACCTGAAAGATTCATTCAAGATATGCAAATGGCCTTTTTTATTTTGTTATACCAAATTATTTTGATATAATCAATACTAGTGAGTAATAATGTGCGTAAATGCTTTAATGTGCATTATTACTCGCAAAGCGTAGAAATATACTGTAATACATTATCATTTGCGAAGCCTTTGAGTTTGCATAGTTATGCGAAGCTCTATTAGGCAAAAAGAAAAATATGTGCTTTTCCGAGAGCTTTTTACGCTCAAAGAAAAACACATATTTTTTCTTTATAAAGCAACCAGCGAAGCCATTCTCACGGATTATGCGAAGCTTGGGGGAGCGACTTCAACCGCATTTATCCCTTTATAAGCTTTTCCATAGTATCTACATTGTACGCTACAAAGAATATTTTCTCGTCATACCGCTTAAACTCGGAAATAAGCGCTTCACCGTTGAAGTTTTCGGCAGGAACACGCAAAGGTATTGACGAAAATATGCAGGCACTCATCAATTCATTATTGTTAAGGTTTTTATAAATCGCACGAACCATTTGCACGATGCCATTCAAGCTGTTTGGCAGCTTGCAATGTCTTGAATCTGATTGCGCATTAAACATTTCTACACCGAAAAGCTCGGTTTCGGGCATAAATCCAAATCGCAAGTCTACCCATATTGACCTCTGTATTCCGTTAGCCTCATAAAACTCGCTGACATTCCATAGCAGGTCGCCGAATGCACTCTTGAATTGCAGATTTATGATATGGAGCATAACATTCAGTTTGAGCGTGGTCATAGAACTGTTTCCCAACAGCAAGTGGTACACTACATTTTGTACGGAAAACGGATTGATGCTTGGTTTTCTCATAACACAAACACCTCCGATTCAACATCTTTCAAAAGGAATATAAATTCTTTTGTTTCCAAAGGAGTTCATAAGCTTTTTTCGGACATCTGCCAGACTTTGGGATATTTCTTTTAGTTTAACGACATCATTGCTGTTTTCGGACAGATAAAAAGCATAAGCCAAAGCTTTATCACACACCGCCTCCCAATATAAGCAGATGTGTATGTTTTCCGTTATCGATTCCTCAAAGCCGTCCAATCCTGTCAGACATTCCAAAGCCGTAAGATTCTTTTCCAATGCTGAAATAATGTGCTTGTAGTTCAGTTAAAACATTCCTCCGATTTGATTATTTTTTCTCAGTATATACCGTGTTCCCCTGCTTGTCAATAGATTCGGGCTGTTTTTTTTGTTTATTTAATTTTTTATGATATAATTCAATTGTCAGTAAATGATAATTCAGTTAAAGGAGGATAGCAATATGCAGAACAGCAGACGATACTGTGTTACGGCACGGGATAAAATCGCAGAGGAAAACCGACAATTGATAAACCGCATAGGGAAAAGCCAATTCAATGATTTGGAACGCACCCACGGCGTCAAAATTACAGCTCAAAATCTTTATGATGTTTTTCCTGCCGATTTTGTACTGGATACGGTTTGCCCGATTCTCAAAAATATGGGCGACCACAGCTTCACCCAGTCGGTTATCGGCGCAACAAAGGAAAAAATGCTCCAATTTCAGCACAATAAAAAATATCAAGCCATTTTAAACTACTTAACCTAAAATCTACTTTTTAAACAACTATAATCAACTAAATTCCTTAGAACTCCTTATAAAGAATATCCCTCTGACCTTTTTTTGTTTTTGGTCCGAGGGATATTTTTTATTCTTCCTTATGCATTATTACTGTAGAATAAAAGTCTCCATTTTTTACATTATATATTAAATCGTAACCTGTGGCGTTTGTATTATGAGATTTTAATGAATCAAGTGTTGTCAAGCCTTTTATTCTAACCTGTTTATGCCTATTATAGTTTTGAAACGTAATGTCTGGTATGTAACATCTAAACTCACACTGATGGGAATAATTATTTTTATCTTTAAAGAAAATTTCCATTTTGTTTTCAATGGCATCAGTAAGACTTTGGGACGCATCAATTTCTTTAAATAATTCTTCTTTAAAAATATCATATTCTCTATTAGTATCTATATAAACTATTTTATGGTATTTTATACCTTTATACGATAATTTTTTCAAAAAATCTCTTGGCTGAATTATTGCAGCATCAATAGAATCTTTTTTTATATCGAATTCATCTAAGTATTTTTGAGGAATTGTTAGAGGAAAATTATCTACAGGGAAACTTTCTTTGCTGCTATTCTCTTCGATGACTTTTTCAATGCGTTCTCTATCATTGTCTTTCAAGTTAGTTATTGTTGTCTCATTATCCATACTGTAAAAACAAGCTGTTGGCGTAAGCAGAGAAGATTTTCTCCTAAACAAAACATAGTTTCCTTCTTTTTCAATTAGCAAATCTTTACCAAATAAGCTCTTATATTTCCTAATAGGTTCTTCGCTATTTTTCTTTAAGTATTTAGCAAAAATGCATTCATATTTGTCGCCTTGTCCTTTGTCTTTTCCTCTTTTGGCAATTTCAACATAATTACCGCAACAAGAGAAAAAAACTTTACCATTAATAAGAGTCTTCAAATGATTTCTTTCTGCTACTTTATACAAGAAAAAAATATTTGTTGTTTTTTTCATAATTAATCACTCCATTGGTTTTATCATACCATCAATAAACGCAATTTCATCTTTTGTCAATTGATACTTAGTATATAATTCTATATCAGTCCACGGCTTACTGAAATCCTGCATAGGAACAAACGAAAATACCAGTTTTGATAGATTGACTGCGCTTAATGACATTAAAACTAAAAACCGTACAAACTTTGTTTTTAAATAACTTAAGGTATTTTCAGCTTCGGTCAATGAATCATAAGCACCAATAATAAAATAAGAATGTGTACACACTTCTCCAGGTTTTAAAACCTTAGTGGTTTTGGTAAATACGTTGAACATTCCAAATTTATTAGGTTCTCCTGCGTGTTCTGCGCTCATTTTACTCATAAGTACTTTATATTTGTCTACGGAATCTACCCCCCTTGTTATTTCGCTTCGCTTGATATAAGTTATATCTTGACTGGAATATAATGTTAAATCTTCGTCTTCTTCTTTATTCTTTTTCCCCCTATAATCTGTTGATAATCCATATGGCATTAACGGACTAATAATTTTGGTGATTGAAGATTCATCTTGCTTATGAACTTTTCTAAGAATTTGTACTGCTTCATTGTATCTGACAAGAACATTAAATTCATTAAGAGAACGTGTTAATGTCGACTTTTTTCCGCCAATAACATTTGAAAATTCACATTCTGAAGTATTCTTGCTATCATACAAGAAATAGCAAACTCCTCCACTAATACTTATCTGCGGAAAACAATCTTTTGCATTAACATAATCTATGATTTTGCAAATTCTTGTATCATTCATCATATCATCACGAAAATGGTCTAATCCCATACCTCCTGCAAACCACCTTGAAGGCATAATCATTGATAAATAATTGGGATTGATTTTTTTTGCTTGCTCTACAAAATAGTTATAGATTGGGGTTGCTTGACGACTTGTACTACCTGTTTCCATTTGATAAGGTGGATTGCCAACAATAGCGTCAAATTTCACTTTATCATTTCCTTTCACTTTCCAATAATCAGCTTTTTGAACCTTATCAACAAAGTTTTCAGGTTTATTCTTCATCATATTAACTAAATCCTGAAAATAATGAGCTTTTACGGGTATATCCTTGTATCCGACAAGAGTTCTCTTTGTTATAGATTTAGCCATTTTGGTTTTACAAATAACGAAAATATTCTGCTCAACAGTTTCTTTCCAAAGTTCATTTTGTTTATCTGCTGTGAACTGGTCTTCTGAGTAATTCAAGCATTTTTCACGATACACACTATAGGTAACATACAAAGGATATAATCCTGTTTTCGAATTTATTTCCAGTATCTTTGTATCAGGCTTCTCGAATATATCTTTTGTGACCTGTCCACGGTCAACAAAACGTGGTTCTTCAATCATTTGGGTATGAGTATCATCATAGAAATCATATCCGCCAATACAATCGCTCATATGCATATTTACAACACGCCAAGGTGTAAGAACAGTTTCCTTATCTGGATTTTTGAAATAAGAAAACAAGTCAGCTATCTTCTTAACTCGTTCAGTGGGATTTAATTCATCAGCGCCTTTTACGGTGTTTCGGATTTTTCTGCCAGCGGCAATGAAAACTTCTGCATCATAATACTTTATAAACTCTTTAAATAAATCCTTTGTTACTCCTGCAGGCATAAATTCTTCCCAGGAATCAGGGTCTACAATTTTATCATCAAGAAATTTTTCCAGAGTGAAATCCTCATCAAAAGCAATGTCTGCACCATAAATAAGCAGTGGCATACGTATTGAAATACCACGAAGAATAGATATAGCACTTTGTTTGTTCTTATTTTTTTCTTTAGCCTCTTGGAGCTTTTGCTCTTCCTCTGGTGTTCGCTGACTTTTGGGCTTCCTTTCAATTTTTTGAAGCTCTTCGTATTCTTCCTCTGTAAGGCCCTGATTATTTATGTCAATATCCTTTACTTTTGGTGCAGCCTTTGAAGTTCCGACAATACCTTTAAGCTTCTGAAATTTGTCAAGTTCAACATTATCAAGCTTTAACAATTCATCATTGTATAAGTTTGTATCATCAAAACCATTTTGCACAGCACGTTCAGCATAAGCTCTCTTGAGCTGTTGGAGCAGACGGTTAGTATCATATTTTTTCATCTGCGTACCATCAATTGAGATGACAGGGCAGTAGTTTAAAAATTCGCCCATAATTCGCTTATCAGATTCGTTAGCCTTTCCTGCTTTCGTAGATAATGCCACAGACTCTGCCACCATTTTTAATGTTCTATCTGGTGCAAAATCAAAAACATAGCAACAACTTTTGATTTTTCCATCTTTGTTGCAAGGGGATTGAACACGAAATATAGTCTGCAAGTAGTTTGCAGCTGATGTGGAAAATGAACCTGCAAGCATAAAAACGGCTGTCCATTCAGGCACTGTAACGCCCGTAGTAAGTTTACCACAAGATAGAGTTATAGTATATCCGTCTCCAGCCTTATCAATAGCATTACGCACCTTTTGAAGTGCATCCTTTGACTCTTCATCCTTATCACCGTTTCCAGCAACATTTACAATTTTAAACTGTCCACATCCAAATACAGGATGTTTATTCATTAATTTACTTAATGCTTCTGCTTCTTTTACTCCAGGAACCATCCACAATGAATGCTTGAAAAGATTCCTGTATTCATCTTTTGAATAAGGATAATTACTGTCATTACTGGTTTTAGATATAAGATTAAGAAAACTGTTAACATCATCCTCGTGATAAAAATCGCCGACATTTTTATCGGGAGGCATAGGCTTTCTATCGTGTTTTATATCACCGGTCCAAACTCTAAAAAATTCTCTGAAATTAAATGCCTTATCCTCTATTTCCTCATACTTGTTTTTAAGAATTTCTCCTAAATCATAGGTATATATCTTAAGTTCGGGCAATTCTTCATACGGATTGGAATCTCCAAAATGAAGCATATCCCATTCCTTCTTATGACTCTGTTCCATAACATAGTCCCAAGTATAGATATTATCTTCATATTCTCTGATGATATTGAATGGCGTTCCAGACAATGCAAGAAATTTTGTATTATCCTTTACAATCTGCTTTATAACCTCTTCACCTAAAGCTGTTTTAGTGCCTTCGTGTGCTTCATCAACTATAATAAAATCCCAATCGGTTTTAAAGACAATATTGTTCTTATCATATTTTCCACCAACAGTATCGGAACCGCGTAAATCTTGCATAGATGCAAAATAAACAAATTTCTTATCTTGTTTCAAAAGCTGTTCTGCACTATATCCGTGGCTTTTTGAACCATATATATAGTCTTCATTGTGAAAAATCTTTTTGAAGTCTTCATACCAGCCATTATCAACAACAGGTCTATGTGTGATAATTATAGTTTTATTGAATCCTGATTTTCTTACAACCTCCAAAGCCGTCAATGTTTTTCCAAAACGCATTTTGGCATTCCAGAGCATACTATTTCCGTTTCTGAACTGCTTCAACGTTTTTTCTATTGCCTCTTCTTGCTCTGGTCTAAAAACAATGGGGACAAAATCTTGTAATGATGCATTTGAAAGATTATTATAATTCTTTTTTACAGCATCAATAGCCTTTATCGCAGTTTGCAAATCGGTTTTAAACCACTCGCGACTTGTTGAACCGCTAAGATTCTTCTTTTTTATTCCTGAATTTTCAAGAACCCTATGAACATCAAAATCACGAAAAGCCTTAGTTACAATTGAACCGTTTGAATTTTTTACTGTTTTTATAGCTAATTCAGTATGCAGCAATTTAGGGTCAACGCCAACAGTGTTGGTATATTGTTTTATTCTGCTCATAGCTGCTGAATTGAGTGCTTTACTATTTGGATAAATTTTATCTATTGATTCTTGTGTGTCAATTGTTGCATCGCCAATTTTTAACAAGCCCTTGTGTGTTTCGTCACGTATTTCAAAAATATAAATCAATTTATATTTAAATGAAGTTTCAAATGTACTTTCCATTCTTTATTCCTCCATCAATGTTTTGTAGATTATTATACTTTTTGAACGCCAATCTTTAATTTTGCATAGTTGCTGAGTTTCGTTGGTAGACTCACTTATAAACTCATCATCAAAAAAAGATATTTGATATGCTTTTTTCGCTACATCACAAGTAGGGACGGAATATGTAGTTCCATCCATTTGCCACAAATTCCACGAAATTATTGTTGCAATTTTTTTGAGATTAGATAATTCTGGAACTTTATCAAACTTGAACATATAATAATCAACAAATGTATATATCAAATTCAATCTGGCCAGAAGCAGATTATCTCCTTGATACTCATATCCATAAATACTCTGATATGCTCTGTTTACCCAATGCAGCCATTCAGATTCAGTATCAGTATTTTCATTAACAACCCTAAGTTTTCTATCAAGAAGCCCAATTCTATCAATTATGCAAATATACTTACCTGTTACTGTATCATATCTGCTTACAAGATATGGAGCTTCCCCGCAGGTTATTTCCATTCTTCGTGCATCAACATAAGAACGCCAATCTTTATTTTTTTCAATTGGAAACTCAATCTTATCTTTGCGAGTTTTCCATTTATGGTTCATTGATTCGTTGAACACATTAGCTCTGCCAAACCACTGTTCATCAATTAAATTATTCTGATTATTGCACATCCAAGAAGGTGTGAATACCTCTGCCTTTTTTCTGGTTCGGTTCAGTTGGCTTTCTTTAGCCTTGCTACTACGTGGTTTTATAAAGCCAGGCAATCTATCACTAAATAGCCTTATTTCAGACTCGGCCTCATATGATTCACCCAACTCAGAATAATCACTTGAAGCCCAAGTAATATTTTTCCCAGTTGTTCTATCCTTAAGTAAAATAGAAAGTAACTGATTACTATATTTTAGAACAGTTGATTCAGATACATCTTTATGGGGCATTGCTTTTCTCCGTTCTGATAAAGTCAATCTATAACAGCTGTATAGGCAGCTTTACATATACATTAGTCTATTGAAATTATATTATAATCAAAATACGTAAAGAAATAAAGCTTTATTTTCGTAAAATTTCATAAATAAAAAATCCCTTTCGTACTCCCTCCCGTACTCCAAATCAAAATTGGAGTACGTTTAGAGTACGAAAGGGGATTTTTTTATTTATTGAGTACGTTCAGTCAATTCAGCAAATCGAGCAAACCACGCAGATTAGCCCTTCATAGCTTCCTCAACAGCAACAGCGCAAGCAACGGTAGCACCAACCATAGGGTTGTTGCCCATGCCGATAAGACCCATCATCTCAACGTGAGCAGGAACGGAAGAAGAACCTGCGAACTGAGCATCAGAGTGCATTCTGCCCATGGTATCAGTCATACCGTAGGAAGCAGGTCCTGCAGCCATGTTATCGGGGTGAAGTGTACGGCCTGTTCCTCCGCCGGATGCAACAGAGAAGTACTTCTTGCCTTTTTCGATGCACTCCTTCTTATATGTACCTGCAACGGGGTGCTGGAAACGTGTGGGGTTGGTGGAGTTACCGGTGATGGAAACGTCAACGCCTTCCTTCCACATGATTGCAACGCCTTCTGTTACGTCGTTAGCGCCGTAGCAGTTAACCTTTGCACGGAGTCCGTCGGAGTAAGCCTTGCGGAATACTTCCTTAACTTCGCCTGTGTAGTAGTCCATCTCAGTCTCAACATATGTAAAGCCATTGATGCGAGCGATAATCTGAGCAGCGTCCTTGCCGAGACCGTTAAGGATAACACGAAGGGGTTCCTTACGAACCTTGTTAGCCTTCTCAGCAATACCGATAGCACCCTCAGCAGCTGCGAAAGACTCGTGACCTGCCAGGAATGCGAAGCACTTGGTTTCTTCCTCAAGAAGCATCTTGCCGAGGTTACCGTGGCCGAGACCAACCTTTCTCTGGTCAGCAACAGAACCGGGGATGCAGAAGGACTGAAGTCCCTCACCGATAGCTGCAGCAGCATCGGCAGCTCTTGTACATCCCTTCTTGATTGCGATAGCGCAGCCTACAGTGTAAGCCCACTTTGCATTCTCAAAGCAGATAGGCTGAATGCCTTCTGTGATCTTGTAGGGGTCAAATCCCTTAGCCTTGCAGATATCTGCGCACTCTTCGATAGAGCTGATTCCGTACTTGTTAAGAACCTCAAGAATCTGCTTTTCTCTTCTTTCATAAGATTCAAATAAAGCCATTGTAGTTTATCCTCCTTATTTTTTTCTTCGACTATTACTGCTTTCTGGGGTCGATGATTCTTACAGCATCAGCAACACGGCCGTACTGTCCCTTAGCCTTTTCAAAAGCAGTGTTTGCATCGTCGCCGCCCTTGATGAAGTCCATCATCTTACCGAAGTTTACGAACTGGTAACCGATGATCTCATCGTCAGCGTTAAGAGCGATGCCTGTTACATAGCCGTCAGTCATCTCGAGGTAACGGGGACCCTTTGCGAGAGTACCGTACATTGTACCAACCTGAGAACGAAGGCCCTTACCGAGATCCTCAAGGCCTGCGCCTACTACGAGACCGTCCTCGGAGAATGCGGACTGGGAACGACCGTAAACGATCTGGAGGAAAAGCTCTCTCATAGCGGTGTTGATAGCATCACAGACAAGATCGGTGTTGAGAGCTTCAAGAATGGTTCTGCCGGGAAGGATCTCAGCAGCCATAGCAGCGGAGTGAGTCATACCTGAACATCCGATGGTCTCAACGAGAGCCTCCTGGATAACACCTTCCTTAACGTTAAGGGTAAGCTTACATGTACCCTGCTGAGGTGCACACCAGCCCACACCGTGTGTAAAGCCGGAAATGTCCTTGATCTCCTTAGCCTTTACCCATTTTGCTTCCTCGGGGATTGGAGCCGCACCGTGTGCAACGCCCTGTGCAACGGGGCACATTGTTTCAACCTCATGAGAATAAATCATATTAGTTACAAACTCCTTTCAGTTTATCGCAGCAGCGGGATAACCGCACTGCATACATTTACATTATACAAGATAAATCCCCAAAAATCAAGTATCTTTTCAAAACATCTGAAAAAAATTACATTTTTCAAACTTTTTTTGCAGGAAAAAGCCGCCTAACCTTCATAACAGATCAGACGGCTTTTAAATAATATCTCAGATATCCAAATTATTACTGTCGGGCGGATAGTCGGCATCTGTGTCATACTGACCTACCGGAGGATTATCTGCCGCTGGCATAGGGCATGACGAGGGGAAAAACTCTTCCGTGGGAAAATCCAGCCGTCCGAACACCTCACAGGGCGACTCGGCAGGCGATGCGCACTCCTTATCGGGAATGCAGTAGTCATATGTAGGGACAAGCAGGCATACAGGTCTTGTGAGCCGTATCACGCTGAACAGCCCCAGCGTTACCGTTATGCCTCGGATCACAGCAATATCTCCGCAGGTTCCCGTGTTTATGCAGTCTATCTTTGTTTCAAGAGCTATAGGCTCTACAACGCTTACGGTTACCTTGGGAAGATTTATGGTGCGGCAGCAGCTGTCGGTCTCGCCAATACTTTCTTCCGTGCTGCTGAAGGTCTTGATATTTGCCTTGCTGCCGTAAAGAATAACACGCTTGTTCCACACCGCCGTTCCGCAGAGAGGAACTGATTCATCGGTGCAGGAACACTCATATGCGTCCATAGTCAGGCGGAAGGTGTAGGTGATATCCACCGCATAATAGCCGTTTTTGAACGGGATACTGTCAATGGTAACGCAAACATTGGAGACCTCTGCGCACCGTGTCTTGACAACGGTGGTCTTCTCGCTGAGAACAAAGCCCTCGTCCAGTGTTACCATAAGGTCGCTGATACAGTCACGCTCGGAGCAGGAATCAAATATGCGCTGCACCTCAACAGGCACTGCCGACTTGATATCGTGGCATTTCCCGGGGTATTTATATTCGTCGTACATAAAAAGCCTCCTATATTTTTATTTTATAATACATATATTATTCCGAATATTGCCCGAATGTGACTGCCCCAACCTTTTTTTACACAAATTTTCCTGCCATTGTCCGAATATACTGCGGTTCATTTTCGACACAAACCTTGTAACAGCTGCTGTATAATAGCATATGTGAGGTGATTGGGAATGTTTATTTATGCTGACGTGCTTATCATCGTCAATATTTATGTTGATTTTCTGCTGATACAATCGGCAAAGACAATAACCCACAGTCCCATGAAAACTTCACGGGGCATTATCGCAGCAATGCTCGGCAGCCTGTTTTCGCTGGTGATATTTCTCCCCCGCCTGCCTGTGTGGCTGATGATGCTTACAAAGCTTATATCCTCGGCAGTGATAGTTTTTACGGCATTCGGATATGAAAACAAGCGCATATATCTGAAACGGCTTTTTATCTTCTATCTCACCGCATTCATATACGGCGGACTGGGAACGGGACTTGCATACATCTCGGGCGGAAAGCTGCTTGTTAGCAGAAACGGCATATTATATGCGGACTTTTCGCTTCCCGCACTTGTGATAACCTCAATAGCCGCCTACGCCTGCATTGCGGTGTATAAGCACTTTGCGGACACCTCGGATGAGGGAGCGGTATATACCGTGATAGTTTCCGACTGCGATAAAACGGTAAGCTTCAAAGCCATATCAGACACGGGAAATCTGCTGAAAGACAGCTTTACGGGAAAGCCTGTGATAGTCTGCCCCGCCTGCGAGCTGGCAAAGCTGTACGGAGATATACCCCAGTGTGACGGCACGGACATATCCGCCTCGGGAAATATTGCCGTCATGACCCGTTGGCGGCTTATCCCCTGGTCAACCGCATCCGGTACGGGACTTATCCCTGTGATACTTCCAAAAGAGATATGTATAAAAAATGATGAAACAGGCTGCTTTTCAAAGGCAGACGCATATCTTGGCGCATCTCCTTCCAATAATGCTTATGCAGTGTTTCACCCTAAAATTTTAATATAAGAAAGGCTTGATGAAAATGTTTAACTCGGAACAGATAATACTGAAACTCAGACAATGGGCAAGCCGGCTGTTCGGACTGTCTGACAGTGTTTTTTACATAAACGGCCCTGAAACACTGCCCCCTCCCCTTACCAAAGAGCAGGAGGAACAGGCATTTGCCATGCTGATGACCGATGACCCCAAAGGACGTGAAAAGCTTATCGTGCATAACCTGCGGCTTGTGGTATATATTGCAAAAAAGTTTGAGTCAACGGGAATATGCGTTGATGACCTGGTTTCCATCGGAACCATCGGGCTTATAAAGGCTGTGAACACCTTTTCGCCCGAAAAGAACATCAAGCTTGCAACATACGCCTCCAGATGTATTGAAAACGAGATACTTATGTTTCTCCGCAAAAGCTCTCAGCACAGGAACGATATCTCCATTGACGAGCCGCTGAACATCGACTGGGACGGGAACGAGCTGCTTTTATCGGATATTCTCGGAACAGATGAGGACACTGTCAACAGCAGCATTGAGGACGATGCGGAAAAAGCAGTGCTCCGTGAAACTGTTGCCTCTCTCCCCCAGCGTGAGCGGATAATCATGGAAATGCGCTTTGGCATGAAAACAGGAAAGGAGATGACACAGAAAGAGGTGGCAGACGTGATAGGCATTTCCCAGTCCTACATCTCACGGCTTGAAAAAAAGATAATAAAAAAGCTGAAAAAGGAGCTTGACAGGCAGATGCTGTGATCCTTTTTCAGCTATGATCTTTTTTGCTTTGCGGCTTTGGCTTTTTCTTGCCGAAATACGTAGGTCTGAACCAGTTTACATAAACGCTTTCTATCATTCTTATGGTATAATCGTAAAGGGCAAACACCAGATTTATGAACACCATAACGGCAGCCACCGCATATTCGCCCAGGAAAGCAAAATCCCCGAAGAAATCGTAAACGCCCATTATAAGCGCAATGAGCTTGTACCATATGATAATGGCTCCATTGAAAACTGCCAGCTTGCAGCATATCCGCAGCAGCTTGAATTTTATCTTGTCAAGCCATGGCAGGATTATGGGATAATACCCGAAAAACATTATAAACAGCGTGGAAGCTTCTTTATCGGGCGTGAGGAACAGTGACAGCAGCGACACGGCACAGTATGCGGCAAATGCCCATCTTGTACTGACTTCCCTTGCCACGACTATCATAAGCGCTCCAGCATAGATAGGAATAGCCATGCTTAGCAGCGGAAAAACGCCTGTCAGGAACATAAGTGTAAGGCACAACGCCGACACTACTCCGCCGACTGCTACCTTATAGCTTGTATGCTTATTGTTCACAGGCATTCTCCTTTCCGACTTTCTATCCAATATGTCATTAGTAAAATATTATATCACATTTCAGCAAAAATGTCAAATAATTTTGTTGAAACAAAACAAATGCCGCCCGATTTTCTCAGGCGGCATTTGCTTTGATTTTATTTCCTTATTACATTTTCAAGAGACTTTTTCTTCTTTTTATGCACGGCAGCCGCAACTGCTGCAATTATAACTGCTGCGCCGCCTGCGGAAGCTCCAGCTATAAGCGGGATATTGTAGGAATGTTCCTCAGTGGTAATTGTGAAATCACAGGAAGTTACAGTGAAGGTAAGGTATTTGCCGTCCTCCTCAGTATCGACCTTCTGACCGTCAACGAACACCTTTGTGCCGCTTGCACCGTTAAGGGGCAGGAAACGGATAAGGTGGCTCTCTGTGCCGTCATCGGGGATAGAAACGTTCCAGTCGTCACCGCTGACATTTTCCGCAGTCAAGATGTCCTTATCGGTAAATGTACCCTCAGCAAGCATTACAGGGAAGCCGTTCTCTCTGGTCATTTCAGAGGAAAGAGTGGTAACATTTTTGAAAAATTCCGCATTTATCACTCCGCCGTAGGTCATATGCTCATAATTATGCTCTTCCCAGCGGGAGAAATATCCGTCCTTCTTGGGAACGGCAGGAAGCTGATCCTCGCTTACAGATTCGCCGTACTTGAAGTCAACAGTACCCACAATATCATCTTCATTTTTGAAAACAAGAGTAAGCACTCTGAATTCTTCGGGTGTACCGTCCATAGCGATCATTTCTTCATATGTAACGGGATATGCCTTTTCGCTGTAGCTTACGCCGTCAACTGCGCCCACATCTCCGCCTGAGTAAACGTTGTTTTCAAGCTCGCCGTCGCACTCGCCTGCAACAGCTCCTGTGTTTTCATCGGAGTCCAGTATATCAACAAAGCTTATGCAGCTATGGATATCATGTCCGCTGCCTGCGATGCCGCCCACATAATCTCCGCCCTCGATGCGGCACATAGCGCTGCTGCCGTATATTGCTGCAGAGGATTTTCCTGCGATACCGCCTGCATAGCCGCCGTCAGTGGACTGAACGGAGCCCATTCCAATGCTGTTGATAACGCAGCCTGTGTCCATCTCGCCCACAATGCCGCCGACGTTATCCTTCTTTGAAATTACTTCGCCGCTGTTTACGCATTCACGTACAACTGTTCTGGACTGATATACAAAATCGTAGGAACGGCTTCCGACCTTTTCGATATCACCCTCGGGGTCAATGGAGTTTTCAATGCCCATGGTTCCCGCAATGCCGCCGACGCTTACATCGCCGTTTATCTGACCATAATTCTTGCTGGCAGATATTTTGCCCTCTGCCCAGCCGCCCTTATCCTCGGCGGATATATCCTGAGTGTAGTCCGAAAGCTCAGTGGGCTTGTCGTTAAGCTCATCAACAAGGTCAAGAACAGCGTCGCTGACCTCGGAAGCCTTGTCGTTTATCTGCCTGAAGTCCTCGGAAAGGATATCTACGGAACCGCTGGTGCTGTCGTTGAGCACGCTGAGACTGTCAAGCAGCTTCTGAATGCTGTCGGAAAGGGTATCTCTCTTTTCGATGAAAGCATCATCAGCACCTGTAAAGCTTATCTCGGGCTTGCCTGCGAAATAGTCAATAATATCGTGAACGCAGTCCATTCCGTCAGATATGTAGGTCACGGAATCATTTCCGTACTGAACTGCTTCCTCTGCCTTGTATGCAGCTGCAATAAGCGATGCGGACGCATCATCTACATAATCCCATGCGTCCTGGATACGGTCTATCAGCGACTGTGCCGACTCCCCTGCACTGTCAACGCCGTCAGCAGACTTTTTCAGATATTCGATAACATCATAAAGGCTGCTTATATTTACATTCGGGTATATGATAGTTGCGGTGGGAGCGTTGTCAATGGTACCACGGATATCATCGGAGCATCTTTCAAGCACGTCTTTAAGGTTGCTTGCCGCATCTGAATTGACCAAATCGGAAATGCCGTCTATCAGATCTGAAAGGCCGTCGAAAAATTCCGAACCTGAACCCTCCGAAAGAATATCAAGGATATCGCTTATGTATGTGTCATACGCCTCGGGATCCCTGATACCTGCATCATAAAGGGTCTTGATGGCGTCAAGGTCATCTTCTGCCTTGTCAAGATCATCTGCCAGGCTGTCGGAAACTCCGCTCAGCTTCTCCAGAGCATTCTTTATCTTTTCAACAGCGTCCTTTGTTTCTGTAGAATCATTGTAATTTGCAAGAGCATTCAGCATATCGGTAATTATTCTCTTGATATTTTCATTGGTGTCCTTGAAGTCGTCCAGATTATCTTTCAGCGAATCAATGGCATCTTTCATTGACTCTTCATCGCCAAGACCCGAATTAAGGGAAGAAAGGCTGTCACGGAGATTTTTGTTTGCATCGCCCAGTGATTTTATGGAGTCTGACAGGTCTTCAAGTCCGGGGAAGATTATATCAAATGCCTGATCTGTGCTGTCAAGCGAATCAGCCATCATATCCCCCGCTTCCCAGAGGGTGTCAAGCGCATCTGTCATGGAATCGGAAGCCTTTGAAAAGCTGTCTGAAGCGGGCTCGGACATATCTATCAGGTCAGACACACGGGCGCTCAGCTCGTTTATGGAATCAATATTTGAATTGATCACCCTGTCCGCCTCGTCAAGGAAATCATCGGAATCGGAACGCACCTGCTGGAGTATATCAATGGTATCGTCCATATCGCCCGAAACCTGATTTGACGAATTGTTGGCATCATCAATAGTCCGGTCAATGATGTCGTTCATTTCATCAAGGCGGTCACGGAGCTTGTTCATGCCTGTTTCGGAGAAAAGCAGTGAGAAATGCGGCTCTGCCTGACCCACGATTCCTCCTGTATCCTTTCTGCCGTTGATAGTTCCATAGTTTTCACAGCGGCTGATATAGCCGTTCTGCCTGCCGCATATGCCGCCGATGTTATATCCGATGTGGGGATAGCCTACCATTCCCCTGTTTATGCAGTTCTGGATAGAGCCTGTTGAATAGCCTGTTATACCACCGCAGTCTGTGATATCTGCAGCACTTTCGGTGGAATACAGGTCCTCGAATTTCAGGTTATCAAGGTCAAGGGACGAATCAGTGGCGTTGGTATTTACGGAAGAAGCGTTCTCGCACTGCATGATAAAGCCTGTGTTCTGTCCCGCAATTCCGCCTGCAAAATGGTTAGCTTCTATTCTGCCAAGGCTCTTGCAGGAAGCTACCATTCCGTTTTCATCGTTAAGTCCGACTATTCCGCCGCACTGCTCCTTGCCTGTGATAACACCGTTAAAAGTGCAGCCGTAAATGGTTCCTTTGTTAACGCCTGCAATGCCTCCGCATTTCTTTGCAGAGCCTGAAGGTGATACCTTTCCCGACACATTGAGATTTTTTACACGTCCTGTTTTTTCAACATATCTGAACAGACCCATAACAGAGCCGTTGTCAGTAATGGAAAAGCCGCTTATTTTATGGCCGTTTCCGTCAAAGACACCGCCGAATGAGGGAACGGAAACGAATTCCTTGTCAGCAAAGCTGATATCCGCATTGAGCACGAAGGTCTTGCCAACGGAATAGCTGTCAAGGGTGCAGTTCTTTGCAAACTCGGCAAACTCCTCTGCCGAGTTGATATATATCACGTCGGACTTATCGGCAGATATCTTTGCGGAAGCCGAATAATCCTCCGCATACACTGCGGGAACTGCGGAGCAGATATTTGCGCACATTGTAAGAGCGGCGACAGCGGCTGAAATTCTTTTAATTTGATCCATCAGTAATTTCCTCCCTTTCGCCCTGAGAATTATCCTCTTCACCGTCAGTCAGTCCGTCAACGTTTTTGCTTTCAATGCGTGCGTCAACATCACCGATGATGATGCCGTTGACTATCGCATCAATGCGTCCGTTAACATAGCCGTGAACAAGGCCTGTAACAGCGATCTTTCCACTTGAGACCTGAGTGCGCTCACGCTTCTTGATAGTAAAGGAAGTCTTTTCGATGATAGTATCGCCCAGAAGAAGTATCTGAGGAAGTACGCCCATTACGAGAACGATGGAAATAAGGGTACCACGTCCGAGGCAGACACCGATAGACGAAATGGTTCCGTTTGATGAAAGCACACCGATAAGTGCGCCTGCTGCTGCAAGTATTGCACCCGATGTGATGATAGTGGGGAACGCCTGATTAAGTGTCTCGGTTATAGCCTGTTTGATAGGCATCTGCTGCTTAAGCTCCATATAACGGCTTGAAATTACGATAGCGTAGTCGATATTTGCACCCATCTGAATGGAGTTTACGATAAGGTAGCTGAGGAAGAACAGAGGTGAATCCTCGAAATAAGGGAATGAGAAGTTCATCCAGATACTTCCCTGAATTACCGCAATAAGCAGCACAGGAAGTCCTGCCGAATTAAAGGTGAACAGCAGGATTATGATAACAAACAGTGCGGAAAGGATACTGATTATCAGGTTATCATTTACGAAGGACGATGAAAGATCATAGTCACTTGTGGAGTTACCGACGATGAAAACATTATCGGAGGGGTAGAACTTGTATGCTTCATCGTGGATAGTTCCGAGAAAATCAAAGGTCTGAGTTCCCTCTTCAGGGAGATTCAGGTAAACAAGGATTCGGCTGTAGTCATCGCTCTGGAGCTGAAGCTTTGCCTTGTTGAGCTGTGTGTGGAGATCCTCAAGTGTGTCCATAAGGTCATCATCAAGTGTAACATAGCCCTTATCGACCTCGTCATACGCAAACATGAACATATCAATGAGGGGCACGCTGTAGCTTTCAAGACCGTTTACAACATCGCCGTAGTCCTCGTCGTTGATGGCATAAGCCGCATAAAGCACCTTTGCCACTTCATAATCAAGACCCACAAGCTCGGAGAACTGTCTGGGAGTAAGCTTATCGGTAAGGACATAACCGTCCATTGCCTCGATATTTGCAAGACCCATTACCGAGTCAACTTCTTCATAGTTACTCAGACGGTTTATGAGCTTGCTTTCACTCTCATAGTCGCCTGCAGGGATCACAAGGGCAGCAAGATTTGTTTTGCCGAAGTTATCCTTTATCTTCTGTTCAGCTATCTGCTGGTCGCTGACACGGGTGGTTTTAAGGTCACTGGTTCCGTAGCAATAGGGGCACTGATTGGAGAAAATAAAGCCCACAATAGCTAATACAACGAACACAGGGGGGATAACATATTTGGTTGCAAAGGCAAATTTGCCCACTGCCGAAATTTTGGGAACGAAGTTCTTATGCACGCTCTTGTCGATAAGATTTGAGAAGAGCATGATAAGTCCGGGCATAAGAGTAAATACGGACAGAAGGCTGAACATGATAGCCTTTATCAGTACCATTGCAAGATCGGCACCGATCCTGAACTGCATGAACGCCAGTGCGATAAGACCCGATACAGTGGTCAGGGAGCTGGAAGATATCTCCACTATCGCCTTACTGAGGGCTGTTATACAAGCCTCACGGGGAGCCATTTTCTCATGCTCCTCGCTGTATCGGTGGATAAGGATAATAGCATAGTCAATAGCCAGAGCCAGCTGAAGAACGATCGTTACGGAGTTTGATACGAAAGAAATGGTTCCAAGCAGGAAGTTGGTTCCCATATTTATAAGTGCTGCCGCAACGAATGTTATGAGCAGCACGGGAACCTCCGCATAGGCTCTTGACGTAAAGGTAAGCACCAGTATAATGATAACTGCCGCAATAAGCGTTACGACATTCATTTCCTGAGCCAGCTCGGAAGATGTATCAACACCGACCTCGCCCGATACATAAAAGTCATAATCGGAGAGCATCTCCTTGATGCCATCCATAGCATTGACGCTTATCTCGTCATCAGCCTCACCGTCAAATGTAACGGAGAAAAGTGCTGACGAATTTTTATAGTGATCCTCCGAATCATCAAATGCGACCTCGGATACACCCTCGATATTTTCTATTGCGTCCGATATGCTTTCCGCCTTGTCATAGGTGATATTTGATACCATTACCGAAGCAGAACCGTATGTAATAAACTCATCGTCCATAAGAGTAAGACCCTGACGGGTTTCGGTGCTGTCGGGAAGGTATGTGGTAAGATCGTCCTCGACCTTTACCCAGTTACGTGAAAAAAAGCTGAAAATTATCGCAAAGATCCACAGCAGAAAAAACAGATTTCTTTTATCTACAATGAACGAAGCCAGTTTATACATAAACGACTCGTTCTCTTCTGCATTCTGCGGAATTTTATCTTTTGACAAAAATAGCACTCCTTTCGCTGTTTTATACAAATATTCTACCATAATTTAAGTGAACTTGCAATATACAAAAATAACTGAGTGTCAAAAATATTTATACATTTTTGGAAAAATGTCTGGAAAAGTCCTGCGGGATATGTTATAATGTTAATCAGCATATCATTCTGAACATATATGACCAACCGTGAAAGGATACTTTAAAATGCCTAATACAAAGACAGCCGCACCTATTAAATATCAGCTTGCTGCCGCTCTGAAATCTCGCCTTGTAAACTCTTCACTGGATAAAATAACCATAAAAGAACTGACTGATGACTGCGGAGTAAACCGCCAGACCTTCTACTACCATTTTGAGGATATCTATGACCTGCTGAGGTGGCTTTGCAGCATTGAAGCTGAACAGGTAATGCGCTTGCAGGACAGCTCTGTGTCATGGGAGGAAAGCTTCGGACGGCTGTTGAATTATCTTTCGGAAAACAAGAGCTTCTGTCTATCGCTGCTAAATTCAGTTGAGCACCGATATCTGAAAAATATCCTGACAGATTATATGCAGGCGCTTACAAAAAAAGCAATCTACTCGGAGCTTGCTGGTCTTGGCAAGGACGTTGAAGCAAAGATACGTGAAAAGCGGGATATATTCGATTTCAACGTGACTTTTTATTCTCAGGCTGCCGCCTCAATGATGGAAAGCAAGCTTCTTGGAGATATCCAGCTTTCAAACGAGAAATTCATCGAATACATGGAATTTGTCATTGAAAACAATCTCCGTGGAATTGCCGCAATGATGTAACAACTAAAAATATCGGGCTGATGTACCGTTTGATGCGGTCCATCAGTCCGATTTGTTTTATCAGATATTTGCAGCGATAACGTCGCCCATTCCGGAGCAGGTAACGTGCTTCATGCCCTCGGACATGATATCACCTGTGCGGTAACCGTCCTTGAGAGCCTTGTCAACAGCCGCTTCAACTGCGTCAGCTTCCTTATCCATATCAAAGGAATAACGGAGAAGCATAGCTGCGGAAAGAATTGTGGCAATGGGGTTTGCCTTGTTCTGACCCGCAATGTCGGGAGCAGATCCGCCGCTGGGCTCATAAAGCCCGAACTTAGTATCGTTAAGGCTTGCGGAAGCCAGCATTCCGATAGAACCTGTTATCATGGAAGCTTCATCGGAAAGGATATCGCCGAACATATTTTCGGTGAGGACAACATCGAACTGAGCAGGATCCTTTACCAGCTGCATTGCACAGTTATCCACCAGCATATGCTCATAGGATACCTCGGGATAATCCTTTGCTACCTCTTCAACGATCTTTCTCCAGAGTCTGGAGGAGT
>OGZK01001165.1_pt1 | contig 25606 bp, 26 predicted proteins | sample 1576791 | NCBI WGS metagenome assembly OGZK01 (sample SAMEA3541556, study PRJEB24748) | human gut metagenome | biome: human gut; feature: human-associated habitat; material: faeces | place: China | collected 2012
CCCGTACACAATCGTTTTAACATCTTTTTCATAAATCTAATGCTCCTTTCATTTTGGGTAATAAAATAGCCGTCCAATAAGAACGGCTGAAAATAGAAAAGGAACGTCATTTTAGGCGTTCCATAGTCTATGAAATATTCAATTTTTTCTTGTTTCAATACTGATGTGCTGTACCATATCTTTGCATATCTAGGAAAACTTGCGTATCAAGGCTCATTCGTTAGTAGTAAATAAGTAGTAAATTGATGTGTTTGTTTCCTTGAAAATGCTGATAGATACTGTATTTTAGCGGATAATCAGATTTTTATTGTGTTTTTTATAGAAAAACTCATATTGTCTGTGATATTCGACATTATCATAATCATATGTGACATCAATAATAGCATTATAATTGTCATTTTTACCGTCGGTTTCATTTATGACATCAAATTTACTTATTGAGTATTTTTCATCTTTAAGAACTTCGCTGATAAAATCGCTTTTAAGTTGTTCCATATTAGGTGTCGTTGTTCTAAACATAAAAAACAAACCACCTCCAACTAACAAAGCTAAAATTACAATTACACTGATAATTACTATCTTTGTTTTCTTGTTTTTTTTAGTGTTTACCATAGGTTCAATAGAATTTTCAGTAACGCTACTCGTCAAATTCTGCCCACAAAATTTGCACACTTGACTTCCGTCGCTATTTTCTTTCCCACAATTTTTACAGAACATTCTTTTTCCTCTTTCCTTATTTAATGTATTTATAGAGCAATAATGTCTTTTCATTACAAATCTCTACGATAAACATTATAATTCATTTATTTTAAAATTGCAATATGTTTTGCAATGCAATTTTATTTGCATTATTCAATGCTTATTATTTATTCAAAATGCAATATAATAAGTATATAGGAGGTGTTCTAATGGCTTTTCAATTAAAACAAAACAGAAAAGAATCTGAAAACAAAACAATCAGATTCCCCCTGCCCCTTATACAAGAAATAGAATCTGTCATAGCAAACCAAGATGTTACTTTTTCCAGCTTTGTTTTACAGGCTTGCGAATACGCTCTAAAAAATATGGATACAGATGAAAATAAATCGGAATAATTGTATCTAAAATCAAATACATACCACGAAAAAATCCCTAAACCTCTCTCGAAAATTTAGGGATTAGATTTTTATTCACATTAGATTGTAGTAACAAATTCTATGTGATATAATTCACCTAAGCAAAATATTATTTTATGTTAAATTAGTTAGGTCGGGTGATTATTATTAAAGCTAAACTACCACATCAGTTTTTTGTCTACGCTTCAAATTTTACACTTGAATCTATGATAAAAATAATCAGCTACTGGTCCTATTACATATTTTTAAATTCAAATACTCTTCAGGGAAAAATGGGGGCATTAATTTATAACGAAATAATGATAGGAAATACAACTATAAAACAAAAGGTAAACATTGTACAAACTTGGCTGATAGATATGCAATATGATATTATTATGAACTGCTCATATGGCACAAAAATAATTTCTGAAAACGAGTCTCTCCATTTAATTTCATTATATAATGATTACTGCAACCAACGTAAAAATAATTTTAAAAAATCAGACATATTCATGTATTTATATGGTCTTTTTGGAGAACAAAAAAAGTTTCAGTCTAATACATTTCGAGAATCGTTTTCACGAGAAAAATATATTTTAGAATCAGTATCCAGAAAAAAACACACAAAAAATACATATGATATTGATATTGCAAATATATTCACCGAAACAACGAATTTTTCTACCGATGAATACTCATCTATCATTTTATATATTGCTATCTGTTTTATAATTTCAAAAGGAATAATATTTAACACAGATATAAGCACAAAATCTAATAGTCATATATTTACCAATAAGAATATATTAAATGTTCTAAGCAAAAACTCAATAACAGTCGAAGAAATTCGAAATAGTAAATTAAATCGCCAGATTTTTTATTCAAAACCAATTATAAAAATCCAGGATTCCTATATTGCTTCAAACTATTTTATGATACTAAGTTTGTTTGAAAATTCTAACTACTGGGTTATTAGAAATAAATTTAATTCTATGAAATCTCAAACATTTCTAAATGCTTTTGGTTCATACTTTGAAATATATGTTGAGGAAATACTTAGCTACTGTTTAAACAATAATCAATTCAGACATATAGATGAAACTAATAATGGGAAGCGTGCTGACTGGATCATCAATATTGGTCAATATAAATTTATTGTTGAACAAAAGTCAACACTTTCATTGTTAGGAATAAAGCAAAATCAACCAGACATAGTTTCTATGAAACAATACATATTGAAAACATGGGGTGAAGCTATCCGTCAATTAAGCGAAACACAAATTGCACTAAACATAGAAAAACCAATAAAAATAATTTTACTATATGAAGACTACTATAAAGCAGAGTGTTTGGATGAACTTTTTAAACTAGATTGCGATCTGAAAAATGATAATAATTACTGGCTAGTAACAATACGAGAATTTGAAATGTTGCTAATAACATATAAAAATTCACCAGATTTATTTTTTAAAATTATTAATGAAAAAATTGACAGCGAATACACACACTCCTTAGGAGGACGAGAATTAGAAATATTTCTTAGAAAAAATAATATTATAGAAAACCAATATTTAATAGAGGCAAAAATAATTAATGAGTATTATAATATCAAAAACAGTGTACTGAATTAAATTATAGTGTTAAGTAAAAACCAACTACTACTTAAGCCATAGTCTTAAAGGAATTTGTCATGAAATTACATAAAAAAACATTTATCTTAGGAACAATCATCACTATTCTTACATTTTCAATTAGTTTGATTTTACACAATGGAACTAAATCAATGCTTAATTTTTTATATGATATATCTTTAGCGTTATTTAGCGGTTGTATTGTTTTAATGCTAACTTCCGTTTTAGGGTATTTTTCCGAACGAAGAAAATATGAGATTCGTTATGCAACTTTCATTCGTGATTTTTTTATTAAGAATTGCAAGATTCATAAATGTGTATGAAGGCACTAATATTAATTCAAATGAAGTGTATAACATTGCTAGCGAGTTGCATGCGTATTATGATAGTTTTGCATATGAGGAAGATTACGAAATATTTGGATATTTTTTTAAAAACGGCAAAAGAAAAATTTTCATGCAAAAAGTACATGAGTCAGCTAATAAATATGCACATGAAATTTCAAGAATTATATTTGAATCAGGAAAAGCTCTACATAATAATGAAAATATTTTGTTGTCTACGAATATTACAGCAAAAGAACTTGATGAAACAATGAAACTCATAAAACAATTATTTTCATATAATTGATAAAAAGGAATTTTAGATTTAGGAACTTTGGGGAAATAAATATGAATGTCACATTTTTACTTGGAAATGGTTTTGATTTAAATTTAGGATTATCAACTAGCTATAAGGATTTTTATAGCTATTATACAAAAAAAGAGCCAAACGATTTTATTGCTAAATCTATCAGCAAAAACTACGAACTGTGGTCCGATTTAGAGTTAGGATTAGGTAAATTTCTAAAAATTGTTAAAGAAGACCAAATTAATGATTTTTTAAACAGCAAAGCTTTATTAGAAAAAAATTTAATAGAATATCTAAAATACGAAAATAAAAAACTATCAATTAAAAATGAAAAAGCACTAGCTGAAGAAGTAAAAAATCAAATACCCAATTTTTTTAAGGACTTTAATTTGAAAGAAAAGAATTGTTATAAAGATTTAATTTCAAAAGAAAATAATGAAATCATTTATAAATTTATTAATTTCAACTATACAAACGCTTTAGATAGTATAATCGATATAGCTAAAAAGCATTCAGATCCTTTTTCTACTCATAAATACATTAATTATACTAACCCAATTCGAGATGGTATTGATTTACCATTACACATACACGGTGACTTAAATAATGACTTAATTTTAGGTGTAAATGATTCGAGCCAGATCGAAAATTCAAATTTAAATAATAATTCTGAATTAACAGATTACATAATAAAAACTAAGGTAAATGAAAATTTGGGAGAATTGAATATAAGCAAAGCCAAGACAATGATAAATGGCAGTTGTTATGTTTGTATATACGGTCTATCAATTGGAGACACAGATAACTACTGGTGGAGTTATCTTATTGAATGGCTACTAAAAGATACCCAGCACAGACTAGTACTGTTTGTATACAATCACACTATTATACAATCTTCCGCCCAGGAAAAACTACGATGTTCAAATTCTAACAAAAATAAAATCATATCAAAAAATTATGAAATAGACGAAGAAACAAAAAGTAAAATAAGAGATAGAATTATAGTTATTCAAAACTCCAAAATATTTGACTTTGAAAATATAGACATTAAGAATAACAATTCCTAATAATTTTTTTACATTAATGTTATGGTTGATCTCTTTCTACAATAATTCTACAAATTATTTGTTCTAAAACTATTTTTACTCATTTTTTATAAAACTGTCAGGGATAGATTTCTACAGTTTAACACTCTATAAAACGACTTAAACAGTAACTTTCGTCGCTCCAAAACCGCGTGCCGAGGGTTCAAGTCCTTCTGCCCCTGCCAAGGTAAGATGTCTCAAAAATGGCTTAGATAAGCCGTTTTTGAGACTTTTTCTTTTTGCAGAAGTTTTCTCTGTCGGCAACTTTTTTCGGATTTTCTAAAAATTTTCTAAAAATTGTGATTTTCGGCTTGAAAATTAGCGGCACAAGATATCAGTAATCATCAGGATTTTCGCACCTTTTTTACCGCAAAATCCGTTCTAAAAATACAGTAAATCTTCCGAAAAATGAAAATTTATTCACGGAATTACAAATCAATTTTCAGCTTTGTATCAAGAGTGCGTGAAATGTTCAGTTTGCTTGTTTTATCAACATGAGCATAAAAGTTCAATGTGGTTGCGGCACTGCTGTGTCCGAGCCACTCCTGAACCTGAACAACCGTAAATCCCATATTAAGCAAATTACTTGCAACGCTGTGTCTGAGGTCATGAAGTCGGATATTCGGCAAATCACTCTCAACAATCATTTGATGAAAATTTTTCGTGAGATAATTCGGTGTGATGACCTTGCCATCAGGCCATACACACACATAATCGTTGTCAATATAGCCGCTGCCGAGCAACCTCTTTTCACTCTCCTGCTTTCTTTTTTGAGCAAGCAGATATCGAAATACCTTGTCGGGAATCGGAAGTGTTCTGTAACTGCTTTCGGTCTTTGGCGGTGAAGTATATGAGCCACCGACATGCTGTTGAAGTGTTTCGCTGATTGTAATTGTCCTGTTTTCCATATCAACAGCTTTCCACTTCAAGCCAAGCACCTCTCCACGGCGTAATCCGAATACGGCGCAGATTGTAACAGGCACTTCAATCGGTGTGTCCTTAACTGTCTTCAAAAGCTCATTAACCTGCCTTTCGTTCAAATACTGGCTTTTGAATTTTACCGAATGAGGCTTTCTTGCAAGTGAAGCGACATTGACCGTTATAATGCCCTTTCGTGCCGCATCATTCAAAGCCTTGCTTATACAGCGGTGGATGTGCGTTATTGTTGTGGGCGACAGCGGTTCGCTCCCGTCAGATTTACTCTTTTCAAAAACAAGGTACTTGTAAAAATCTTCAAGGTCACTCACTTTCAATTCCTGAATTTTTATTCTCCTCGGATAAAAGTACGGCACAATATGGTTTCCCACATTTCCCGAATAGCCTCTGTATGTATTCGCCCTGATTTCCGGCTCAATTTCATCAAGCCACTCAACCATATAATCGGCAAAATACATATCGCAGTAGTCCACATTGCGTTTTGAATACTCACGGCACTTTTCATTGAGAAATTCCTTTGCCCGCTTTTTATTCCCTTTGACTTCAAAACCTGTTGAAATCCATTTGGTTCTGTATTTGATTTTTCCTTTTTTAGTAAGTTCGTTTGTTTTCAGGCTCAGAACTGCATAATATTTTCCGTCCTTTACCTGAAGGCTGCCTGATACTCCCATTTATAATCTCCTTTCATAATGAGAACAGACTGCCAATGCACATACTAATTGTACTCTGCGTTGACAGTCTGTTCAAGTGTTTATCGGCTATTTCTCGTTACTTTTTTCGGCATTGAGAAATTCTTCGAGATATTTTTTAGGAATGATATATCTACGCCCCGCTCTAACGGATTTGATTGTACCTTCTTTAAGCATTTTATAGGTCAATGTTCTGCCTGTATGGAGAATACTCATAAGATCAACCGTAGTCAGCACATCACTGTAATTGTCGAGAATACCTTTCTTTTCGCTTTTGCTCATAAATTCACCTCCAATCTATAAAATATTTTCATCAAACCAATAAGCCTGAAAGATTTTTCCGCTGTTTGTCAAAAACCGTCCCTGTGAAGATTTTGCAATTTTATCTGAAGCATCCGTATTGTCAAGAATAATCTGCGACAACACATTATCCGCCCTACCGCATATTCTCGTATCAATGTTATTCCGTATCTGACCGTTGAGGATTGCGGCATCAGGTCTTTGTGTTGCAAGAACAAGGTGAATTCCAAAGGCTCTGCCCTGCCTTGCTATTATTGAAAGTTCGGATTCGATTTTCAAAATTTCATCCTTCTGTTGCTTTGAAAGACCTGTTTTGTCAAGCACTTCGGCAATCTCATCACACGCAAATACAATTCTGTAAAGTTTTTTCTCGGCATTACGATTGTATTCGTCAATATTTGCAACACCTGCCGTGCGAAGAATTTGTTTTCTACTTTGTAATTCATCGGTTATGCTGACAAGCACCTTATACAAGGTTTTTTCATCAGTCAGTAAAGAGCATTTTATGTGCCATATCGGCGGAAAATCTACACCGCCTTTGAAATCGGCAATATAGACTTTTGCATCCTTTTTGACGCATTGCATCAAAACAAGTTTGAGTAAAACGCTCTTACCCGAACCTGTTGAACCACCGATAAGCATATGCGGAATTTTGGCAATGTTTACACTCACCCGTCCTGAATAACCTTCACCAAGCACAATTTCAAAATTCTCATCGCTCAGCAAATTTTCCGACCATTCGATATAATCCGAAAGCCTGTTTTCACCGTCAACACATCTGATAATCACGACACGGCAATCATCGCCCTCACGCATCTCATCAATATGTATATTGAGTGCAGATTCTATTCTGTCTTGATTATCAGTCCATTCCGACAGAGGAATGCCAAAGGTTTTGAATTTGAGAATCATAACCCTGTCATTACTTTTATCAACTGATTTTGACAAAAGCAACGGTGCTTCTCCTGCGGAATTTACAAATCCTATTCTGTGCAAATTGTTGCTGACACCAATTGAGCCAAACGGCATACCGATTAAAAAGGTCAGGGCAAATGTTACTGTCGGAATCAAAATAAATACAAGCACAGAAGTCATAAATTTCTGCAAATTCTGAAAGTAACCGTAAGGCTGCCAGATTGAATAGCGACATTCCCAGAAAATCAAACAAAATGCAAGATAGATAATCACAACAACTCTGCCCGAATTTTTGCCGAAAATTCTTTTCAGTCCGTTTGAGAAATATATGCAGAGAATACGCATATTCCACCGATTATGAAGACTTGATTTGTCGTTGTTGTCAATCATCCGCTTTAACCTCTTTCACCTTGTTGATTTCAGTAACCGTGTAGGTATTGACATCGGTATATTCCACAAGAAAGTTTATTCTTCGCAGAAAGGCTTTCCATGTTTCAGGCTTGTAATGCTGAACCTCGCTGTATTGCTCACCGAGAGAAATATTTGAGGTAATATACACCGTGTCATAGCAAGCGGCTTTGTCGTTGAATCTTGCCGGAAGCATAAGAGGATAAATGTCAAGATAATTCAGCATATCTTCTATCGGAATCTGTGACGCAAATTCTTCAAAAACGAGTACAGATTGTCCGTGATAGCTGTCAAAATTTATCCCTGTACTACGGCGATACGCAGTAATTCTGCAAATATCGGGTGCTCTGTGTTTTTGATATATCCCCCTTGTCTTGCCTGTTCCCGACTTTCCGTAAACATAGTAAACGGTAACATTCCGTTTCTTTTCACGGAAAATATTTGAAAGTACGGTCTGCTTGAGTGCGTCAATTTCTTTTATCCTAAAAGCATATTTCGGATGGAGCTTGATGATTTCATATGTATCAAGTCCGTTTTCAATTTCTTCAATCAATGCAGACATATCAGGAGAATTCTCATCAACAGGCTTTGGCACATCACCGAACTCTTCAAATGTATCAATAAGATTCGTATGTTCCTTATCAGAGCCTTTCCACTTACCACCTTTGCGAAGATAGTCACGGTTTTCGATTACACTTCCGTTAGCCTTGTCAATGTGGGCGATAGGGAAGCGTTTTTTCAATGTTGAAAAGCGAATTGGTGACTTTGAGTAAATGAAAATGTGCGTGTGCCTTGTACCTGTTGTTGCAATCTCATCCACAAGGCAAAAATAATCAGGATTAAACAGATGCAGAATGTTCTTGATTTCAGCATGATTCAGTCCGTAATCAAGCGGATTGTTTACGGTCAAAAGCCATTTTCTCGACTGAAGATTTGTACTTCCCATACAACCTCCCTGCTACTGCTACATTGCTACGATAGGGGTAATACTACCCCTATCGCAGAGTCTCTGCATGGTGTGCTTAAGGCACACCATGCAAAGACTGATTTGGTGCAGTTTAAGCCTTTCCCGCATTGATAGCACGAATATTCTTTGCCGTTGCAGAAACCTTGTAGCCCTCGGGAGTCCAATACGGACGCATCTCAAGTCCGTCAAAGATGACCACCGGATAATGCCTGTCATCAGGCTTTTCAAGTTTGCACTCGCCGTCAATCTTGATCGTCAGCTTTTCAAAAGCCTTATCAGGCAAGGCAACGGTGTATTTAAATCCGCTGACCTCACCTGTTCTTTTGCCGTTCTCATAGACATATGACGGTGCAACATCAACAAGCACAGGATTTTTGCCGATTGTCTTGTTGGCATCAATCGCAATTAAGTTAATGTTCATTCTTAAAATCCTTTCAAATAATAAATTATCATCGATGATGGCTATATTATACATTTCTAATTTTTATCAGTCACTCCGATTTACCGGATTGACAAATGAAAAAACTGTTAATTTTGCAAACGCACAAATTGTAAAAAAACAAGGCACACTGCAAAATACTGCAATGTGCCTTAATAATCATATCTTAATGAAGCTTAAGCATTCGAGCTAATCTATCATTCTCTATCTTATTTTCAATATAACTATTTACTTTTTCAATAGCATATTGAATAGGATCAAGCTCATCCTTGCCCTCATTAAGGTATTCGGGAATCTCTTCTAATATCTCATACGCTGTATTCGATATTACGGTGTCCGTTCTGCATATTCCGGCTTTAGTTAACAATGAATAGATTATATCTACATCAATATATAATGCTAATGCAAACATAAAACGAAACACCTTAAGTCTTCCGAAAGTGATATCGTAATGATTGATCAAACTGTTAATGGTATCATTTGAAAATTCGGTTATCAACTTGATATCCTCCCAGGTGATACCATTATTTCTCATAATAGTTTTTACAACATTACCAAAGGTTTCACTCCCGTTTGTTTTAACATCTTTAGATGTAATATTTTTGCTGTTTTGCATACTACTGCATCAAAACACAATATCCATACGGTAACTAAATTTTTAAATTTATATTGCATAATATAACCTCCTTAATATAAGATAATTTTTTGATGACTTTTTTAAGTCCTGTCATCACGGACTTTTTATAGGCACTAAACATTAGTGCTGACTACTAAATTTTCTCTTTAACCTATAACATGATTTATATTATGGTCGGTTATAAATGATTTATTTCCATACAGTATTTATACCATTTAACCCTCGTATGGAAGGGTTCTCGTGTTAGTTTTGCAAACAAAAAAGAGCACAAATCAAAATTGTACTCTTTCGTCTTTCATAATCGAATATAACATAGTCGATTATGTTTCTATTTAATTTTCATTGATTTCGAGTAAAAAATGGTACACTACCCTAAGGAACTCAAAAATGACTTAAAATCATCTACTTCAGTGCAATGTTTCAGCACCGTTTCATCTTAATTCAAATTCAAAGTTTTACCTTTGATCTAGCTTTTCGCCGATTTAATCTTTTAATTGATTTTTCTTAACAACTTAGGTAACAAGGAGAATACCTAAATAGTATCACATTCATAAAAATATTGCAATAGTTATTTACAATTTTTTACAATATTCCGTATTGCAATAAGCAAAATATCGGTTCCATAAACCTATTTTTTGTAAATTGGGGCTTACTTTTATGTCTGTTTACACTTCCATTACATTATCTGCCCAAAGCTCGCACTGTGTCATAACCGTCTGCACAGCGTCTTCCACACCTTCGGGCGGATACTTGTGCTTTTTCAGGAGCTTTTTGATAAGCATACGCATTTTTGCTCTTGCGGACTCTCGTTTTTGCCAATCAATCGTCTTGTTTTTGCGGAGAGTATCGGCAAGTTCTTTTGTAATTGCAATTAACTCGTCATTTTCGTAAAAATCTTTAATTGCCTGTGGCTTAGTCAAAGCGTCGTAGAAAGCAAGTTCATCGGCAGTAAGTCCGAGTTCTTCGCCCTCTTTTTGCGCTGCCGCAATTTGCTTTGCCAGCTTCAGCATTTCTTCAATGACTTCTTCATTGGTCAGCATACCGTTCAAATATGCATTGAGCGAACGCTGCATAATCTCGCTGAATTTCTCGGATTTAACCACATTAGTTCTTCGATATACTGAAACCTGTTCTGCAATAAGTTTTTTAAGCAACTCAACCGCAAGATTCTTCTCTTTCATATTGGCAACTTCTTCAAGGAATTTCGGGTCAAACAAAGAAAATTCTTCCTTAATATCCGAGAAAAGATTGATGACTCCGTCGCTTTTGATACTCTGCTTCAAAAGCTCGTTTATTCTTGCGTTCATTTCCGGCAGAGAAATCTTTTTGTCCACACCGGTATTCGTCAATCTGAGAACCAGTACACGCACAGACTCAAAGAACGCCGCTTCAAATCTGCTGTCCTCATCAACCAAAGAAGAACAGAGAGATAATGCCTGATGAAGCATAAGGGCTTCTTTTACGAAAGAGTCTTTATCATCAACCTTTTCTCTGCCCATAATAAAGTTGACAGCACCGCTGATTGTTTTTGCTCTTTCAAGGTCTGTTCCGTTTTTGAACTTGGAGTAATCGTATCCGTGAAATTTATCTCGGCACACATCTAACTTCTTAAGAAATTCAGGATATGCAACCTTTGCTACATCGGTATCGCCGTAGTTCTTTTTATCACGGGAGGTGTAGTCATTCATTGCCTGCTTCAAAGCGGTTGCAATTCCGACATAGTCAACAACAAGACCTCCTTCTTTATCACGGAACACACGGTTTACACGGGCGATAGCCTGCATAAGATTGTGTCCGGACATAGGCTTGTAAACATACATTGTGGCAAGAGACGGCACATCAAATCCGGTCAGCCACATATCAACAACAATCGCAATTTTAAGCGGACTGTTGTTGTCCTTAAATTTCTTTGCAAGCTCGTTTTTGTGGTGCTTGTTTCCGATTATTTCACGCCATTCTTCCGGGTCATTGTTGCCGGAAGTCATAACAACTGCAACCTTTTCTGTCCAAGCAGGACGAAGTTCTAAGATACGCTTGTAAATTTTAATAGCGATAGGGCGAGAATAAGCAACAATCATTGCTTTACCTGTCAGCAGGTTTTCTCTGTTGTTCTCGTAGTGGTCGAGTATATCGCTTACTAGCGAATTGATGGTGTTATCATTGCCGAGGATTGCTTCCATCTGACCGAGTTCACGCTTGCTCTTTTCGATAACTTCTTCATCGGCATTGGCGGACATAATATCATACTCGGTATCAATCATCCGTAGCGTTGCTTCATCGAGATTGAGCTTAATTACACGGCTTTCGTAATAGACAGGGCGGGTTGCTCCGTCCTCAACCGCCTGAGTCATATCGTAAATGTCAATATAGTCACCGAATACCTCACGGGTGCTGCGGTCTTTTGAAGAAATAGGAGTGCCTGTAAATCCGATATATGTAGCGTTAGGCAAGGTGTTGCGGATAACACGAGCTGTACCGATTTTAACCTTACCGGTTTTAGCGTCCACGGTTTCTGTCAGTCCGTATTGTCCACGGTGCGCTTCGTCTGCCATAACAACGATGTTGTGGCGTTCGGATAACGCTTCGTGCGACTCCTCAAACTTTTGCATGGTAGTAAAAATAATACCGTTTGCCTGTCTGCCGTCCAACCAGTCCTTTAATCCGACATCATTTTTACCCGAAGTTTCTGTCAGCTTTCTGCAAGTAGCGTGTACCGGCTCTTGCCTCAAAAAGTCTTTGCATTTTGCAAACTGACCGTAAAGCTGGTCGTCAAGGTCGTTTCTGTCTGTGATAACAACAATCGTCGGGCTGTCCAACGCTTCTTGCAACAAATGAGCATAGAACACCATAGACAGCGACTTTCCGCTGCCTTGGGTATGCCAAAATACGCCGCCCTTACCATCGGTAACGGTAGCGTGCTTTGTGGATTCAATCGCTTTTCTGACTGCAAAGTATTGATGATACCCTGCGAGTATCTTAAACGAATTGATACCCTCGTTAGAAAAGCAAATAAAGTTTTTGATTATATCAAGCAGTCGTGCCTTTTGGAACATACCCTCAAAGAAAGTATCAAACTGTGCATACTGCGTGTTCTCATAGTCGCCGTCTTTTGTTTTCCACTCCATAAAGCGGTCTTCACCGGAGGTGATCGTACCCGCTTTGGAGGTCAACTGGTCGCTCATAACACAGATGGCGTTATATACAAACATTGACGGGATTTCCTGCATATAGTTACGGAGCTGCCTGTACGCTTCGGAAGCGTCGGTTTCCTCGCGGGAGGGAGATTTCAGCTCAACTAAAACTACCGGCAAGCCGTTCAAAAAGAGAATTACATCAGGGCGTTTATTGCTGTTCTCAATAAAAGTCCATTGGTTAGCAACAATAAAGGAGTTATTGTCGGGATTTTTGTAGTCAATGAGATAGACGATAGAGGAGCGTTCCTCACCGTCAACAAAATACCTAACAGGAATACCGTTTTGCAGATAGTCCATAAAGACAGCATTTTTCTGCACAAGCTCTCCGTTTTCAAAGTTTTTGAGTTTAAACATAGCATCCTGAATAGCATCATCAGGCAGCCCTTTGTTCAAGTTATACAAAGAGTCGAGTAATATATCCTCATATAACGGACTGTAAAAATCCCTTTCTATATCGGGACCGTATGCGTAATCGTACCCCAAATCATTTCTAAACAGCTCGATTACTGAATTTTCATAATCGGCTTCGGTATATAATCCCGGCATTTTCTTTCCTCCTTTTATGTTAGCTTCAATTGTCTTTTTATTTTATCGTCAGCTTTCTCATTTATTAGGATGTCGTATTTTTCTCTTAAATCATCAAATGAAGCAAACAGATTTTTTCTATATTTTGGCTCATCAAAATTATTTTGAGCTTTCTCCAATGTTATTGGATTCTTTTGATTCTGTTCCTGCATTTTACAAAGCAGAATTTTATATTGATACATCCGAAATAATGCATTTTCATAAGCAAAAACAAAACTGCTATACTGTTCTGACGCTTTTCCCTCAAAATATAGCTTTAGTTCCTCTGAAAGATTTTTTAATTCCTCACACTTCTTTAAAAACTCAACTTGATAAGGCTGTTCTAGGGGATGCTCTAATACCTCCATCTGTTGGTACATATAAGTATTATTTGTCAGCAAACTGAATACCGTATCGTTTTGAAAAAATGGTTCTTCATTATTCTTTGATTGAAGATGGATATAATTATCTTTGCATAGATTAACCAATCCGTTGGCTCGCAGATATGATTTTAACCTACGGTCAAAGAGATGTTGTTTATTACTCAATCTTATTTGATGTGAAGTCTGGAATAAAGCTATTATTGCCACAATCACAGTAATAATTGAAAAAAACAAATTCCAATCGACCATTATTCTCCCCTCCTCGACAGTATAAACAATAATTTAGAGCAACAAGCTCAGGCAATTTATCAGCAAATGTTTATCGACAATCCTGACCCTGATTGGATTGAAGGCTCTCTAAGCGACATCGCTAATATTACTATGGGTCAATCTCCAAGTGGCAGTAGCTATAATGAGGACGGAATAGGCGCAATCTTCTTTCAAGGTCGTTCTGAATTTGGTTTCAGATTTCCAACTATCCGCCTTTATACCACCGAGCCAAAGCGAATGGCTTATGCAAATGACATCTTAATGAGTGTTCGAGCACCGGTTGGCGATCTTAATGTTGCTCATAACGACTGTTGTATTGGTCGCGGGCTTGCCGCTATTCACTCTAAAACTAACCATCAGTCTTTTGTACTTTACACGATGTTCTCGCTCAAAAAGCAGTTAGATGTATTCAATGGCGAAGGTACAGTTTTCGGTTCTATCAATCGCAATTCGCTGAATGATATGCCAATTCTTATTCCCGACGATGAGCAAATTGAGAAATTTGAACTGATAGTTGCCCCTATGGACGCTGCAATTCGCAATAATTATGAAGGAATTTGCCGTTTGCAGGCGGTACGAGACTCTTTACTTCCTCGCCTTATGTCAGGTGAGCTTGATGTCTCCAACATCGGCCTTTAAGCCGCTAAATTATTGTTTATCTCATTGTTCTTCTTGATTTTTTCGTCTATACTTGAAAGGATACTAACCAAAGCATCTTGTGTCGTTCTCTCAATTAGAGGAATTGGCATTTTGCCAAGCGTTTGAGCATTTATGTTTCCACGTGTACTACCTGTGTTGAACGAATTAATCCAATCCTTATACTGCTTAGACTGGCAGAAATACTTTATGTATTTAGGATTAACTTTTTTCTCATCAATACTGAACTTAATAAGAAATCCTGCATATACAAATTCTCCGTCCGTTCCATCGTAAAAATAGTTTCTTCCTGTGCTTACACCTGTTCTCGCAAATACAATATCGTTCGGTTTCAAAAGATATTCAGAAGCTTTCTCATCATCAACCGATTTTAAATCTTGTAGATTTAGTGTGCCATCATCTTTTATATCCGTAATTCTCAAATAGGTGTATAAATCTTTTGAGAAAGGAACTGCACTTGCTCCAATTCCGTATGAACCTTTTCCATCTACCGTTAGTGAAGCTAATGTGGTAAATTGTTCCGCCATAATATTTTCCTCTCTATCCAATGTATTTTCGATGTGCAATCTTAACATTGCTTTGTTTTACCATTGCGTACTGCAAGGTCGTATCTATCTTTCTATGTCCCAAGAGCTGTTGCAGTTGCTCAATGGGCATTCCTTTGTCTATTGCCATAGTTGCAAGGGTTCGCCTGAACTTGTGTGGGTGTATCTTGTTAATACCTAATTGCTTTCCAAATTCTCTCAGGCGAACCTCAACACCGCCGATTTTCAGCCTTTTGTGCGGTGATTTCAACGACACAAATAATGCCGGATTATCGTCCGTCCTGCTCTCCAAATAGTTCTGCAAATGTATCTTTGTGCGAGCGTCAAAATAGACTACCCGTTCCTTACTGCCTTTACCAAACACGATACATTCTCTTTCGTTGAAATCAATATCATTTCGATTAAGCAGTACCATTTCGCCAACACGCATACCCGTTGAAGCCAGCATATCAATAATCGCCAAGTCTCGAAGTTCTGAGCAGTTATCTCTCATAAGCTCTAAGGCTTCATCGGAGTATGTCTCCTTGATGTTTGTCCCGGTTTTTACTCTGTGTATACGTCTGACCGGACTTTTCAGTATGTAATCCTCATCCTCAAGCCATGAGAAAAAGCTTGAAAGTATACGGCGAATATTGTCTATTGTAACCTTGCTTGATTTTTTCTTTTCCTGATACTCGGTCAGGTATCGTCTTATATCGTCGGTTTCAATATGCTTTACGTTTTTTTCGACAGTTCCAATCATCATTTCAATGGTTGCCTTGTAGTATTTAAGAGATTTCTCGGAGCAGCCTTCAATTCTCTTTGCCGACAGGAACAGTTCTACATAGTTCTGCTCCGAGTATTTCTCTTTGCTTTGATTTTCCGTTACCTCATACCTTGCAAGGGTGTATTGCAGCACCTCTTGTAACTTTTCACATTGTGCATTGTTCAAGTATGGTAACATTCCTTGAACAACATTTTTGATTAAATCTTGTTTCACAGTCAATTCTCCTTTTTATTCTTAGAGAACGACAAGCAACGGTGTTCTTTATAGAAATCTGCCGTTGTCAGATTTTATTCTATTATTTTAAACATTTTCTGATGTGTTTTAAAAAACGAGTTTTGTATTCATCTATAACTCCATCAGCAAAGCTGTTTTTAATATATAAATCCAAATCACGCCAGTTTTCACTGGGCTTTTCATCACACACTTGTTTTTGAATATTTAGAAAAACTTGTTCAATTTTATTATCGTTTTTTTCTAATTTCATTGCAAAATAAATAGTGTTATAGTAATGCGGCAACCACCCTGATTCATTTGCCAATTTTATAAATCGCTTCAAATTTTTTTCATCTAACAAAAAATCTAATGTTATGTATCTAAAAACATAATGAATATTATTATCTATTTTTTCTTCAATAGTATTAATAGCATAATTATAATTCCTTAAATCTTCATATACTTGTTGGGATAAATTAATGCCTATTGTTTTTATTGAACTTTCAAGTAAATATGCATCCACATAAGCTTCACCAACAATTAATTGTTTTTGTAAATTATTTAATTCTATTGCTGGTACATTATCAAATTTACCTTTTGATATTGCACCCCTAATAATTATTCCATTTGAAGAAAATTCCGTTTTACATATTTTCTCTACCACTTTCATTAGTTCAATCAAGGAAACACCTTCTGTATTATCTGTGTACAGAATGACAGAGTCGCTAACTATATATCCGTTAATATTATTAACGCCTTGAAAAACACTATATATTACCGACGAAAACTGCATAATATATTGTTTTGCTTCATTCTGAGTGATATTACCTAATTTATTTTTGAATCCTAAAATATCTAAAAAAGCAACATATTTATTCATAATTGCCTCCCTGTTCATAATATAAACAATAATTTAGCGGCTTAAAGGTCTATTCCTGAGACATCAAGCTCACCGGACATGAGTTTAGGTAATAGCGTGTCTCTGATTTCAGCTAATCTCTTTATTTCTCTTGTTTTTGAAAGAATCATAGAGAAAATAGGCTGTACTAATCCGTCAAATTTTTTCAAGACATCCTCGGTAGGCAAATATGTTGGATAGTTCTTTAGAATATCCGTTTTTAAATTTGTGAAAACACTACCATTACCAAGTGCAATTAGATTGTCTCTAATGTATTTGAAATAAAGATACAGATACTCATTTGAAAACTTTGATGACGGAAAATAGAGCCAGCCGTCGTGTATGCAAGTATCTATATCAAGTATCTTAGGTAACCCAGGTGTGGCGCTATTTGATAAAACCAAACTTCCTGATTTAAGGTAAACAGTCTTTTTTAAACCAGCCTCATTGATGTATTCTTTAATTTCATTGATGAATGGAGAACTAATACCGGTTGCATCAGATATTTTCAGCCAATGAAATCCACTATCTGACAAAAATTTTTGGATAGGTCGAGGTGAACCACCACGCTTTATTTCAACAAAATCGCCAAGTACACCATTTATCCAAGCTTTAGGTACTTTCCCGTCAAATGGTTCAAAATCTATAAACCGCGATTTGAAAAGAGCCATTGCTTGCTGCTCTAAATTATTGTTTATGGCATTATTGAGTTCAATTTTCTCTCTGATGGTTTCCAATAAATCAACAATTTTCCTCTGTTCGGTTACATCGGGAATATCAATCTCAAGTGTTTGAAAAGTCGTTGATGCACGAGCTAAAGCGGGAACTCCAACCTGAGAAGCGTTGGAAAGCAATTTATGCTGCCCTGCGTTGGTATGAAAATAATATACCAAATATTCAGGTAAGATTTTCTCATTACATTTGACTCTAAACTGGCTCTGAGAAATAACATAGCGACTATGTTTTGAATTTTCAGGTATAAAAACTATTTGTCCAAGAGTTCCCCTATGAGTGATAACAATATCCCCCCTATAAGCATTCGCTTTTCCAAGAGAGTCTGCCTTTTCAGGCGTTACATATCTAAATGAATTATCATTCAAAGCAAATCCTGTCAGGTTACTCCCGTTGAGCACAGGAATACCACTGTCCACAAAACACTCTACTTTAATATTTGAACCAAATGGACCCATTGAAATCTCATTTATCAAGTCTTTGATTTTATAGGTCTTATATTTCATACCCAATCGCCCCCAGTTTCTTACGGATTTCGTCCTCTAATTTGTGGGACTTTGCAAACATCTCAGATAATTCGGAGGTAAGGCGAGTCATCTTTTTTTCAAACGGTTCGCCGTCGTCCTCGACTTCTTCAATTCCGACATATCTGCCTGGAGTAAGGATAAAGTCTTGCTTTTCGATTTCTTGCAAATCGGCAATTGCACAGAAGCCTTTGACATCTTCAAGCGTACCTTCTTGGAATGCCGTAAATGTATCTGCTAGCTTTTGAATATCTTCATCGCTAAAGTCTCTATGTTTTTTGTCAACCATATGTCCCATCTTGCGGGCGTCGATAAAAAGAGTTTTGCCCTTTTGCTTTTTGTTCTTGGTAATAAACCAAAGCGTAACAGGAATTGTAACGCTGTAAAAGAGCTGAGTCGGTAGAGCGACGATACCTTCTACAAGGTCAGCCTGAATAATGTTCTTTCTGATTTCTCCCTCTCCGCTGGACTGAGAGGACAACGCACCGTTAGCAAGTACAAGACCGATTTTTCCATTCGGTGCAAGGTGGTGTATCATATGCTGAATCCACGCATAGTTGGCATTGCCGGCAGGCGGTGTTCCGTATTTCCAACGGACATCACCCTGCAACTTGTCAGCACCCCAGTTTTTTAGATTAAATGGCGGATTTGCCATAATAAAATCTGCTTTCAGTGTTTTATGTACGTCATTGAAGAATGTATCTGCTTGATATGCACCGAAGTCTGCATCAATACCACGAATAGCCATATTCATTTTAGCCATTTTCCAAGTGTCGGCATTGGACTCCTGACCGTAAACGGCGATTTCGCCACGCTTACCGCTGTGAGCCTGAATGAACTTTGCACTCTGTACGAACATACCGCCCGAACCGCAACAAGGGTCATATACACGGCAGTTTTTGAACGGCTTTAAGATAGCTACGATTGTTTTAACAATACTTGCAGGAGTATAGAACTCGCCACCCTTAACACCTTCGTAAGCGGCGAACTGCTGAATACAATACTCATAAGTTCTGCCGAGCAGGTCTTTGCTTTCCTCGGTGTCGCCCATATCCATATTAGTGAACAGGTCAACAACATCGCCCAAAACACGCTTGTCCAAATCAGGACTTGCGTAGTTCTTAGGCAATACATTTTTAAGAGTTGTATTTTCTTTTTCGATGGCTCTCATTGCATCATCAATAACAGTACCGATTTCAGGAGTATGTGCAGATGAAGCAATTTTGCTCCAACGGGCATTTTCGGGAACAAAGAAAATATTTTCCATAGTATATGCATCCCTATCATCTTCAAACCCGTCACCCTCAGCGACAAGCTGCTGATAGCGTTTTTCAAATGCACTTGATATATAACGCAGAAAAATAAGACCTACGATAACCTTTCTGTATTCTGCCGCAGGAATGTGTCCCCAAAGCACACAAGCCGCATCCCAGATTTGTTTTTCAAAGCCAATATTGGCGTTACTTTTTTGAGCCATTTCTATTTTCCTTTCCTCTAAATGATTTGTATTCGATTATTATTTATGTATAAAGTTACAATTATAAGTTTAATTATATCACATCACCATGTCGAATTCAATAAAGTTATTTATAATACCTGCTTTTTTAATCACTTTTTTGTGTATTTTGTTATACGAAATCTATAAAATATTAGCACTTGAATAAACAAAAAGCTGAGGAGCAAATATCCTCAGCCTTTATACTTATCTTTAAATTTCAATTTCACTGCCATCTTCAAAACGAATTGAATATTTGGCTGCATACCATCCTACATTATCATTTTCAAATTCAAGCTTTAAGTCATCTGCAACCGAGAGCGGATTTATATTATCGTCAATATATTTTGGTTTGCCGTAACGAATTCCATCCAAACATTCAAGACCTTTATCATCATGTAATTCATGTTTAGCAACACTATGAACATTCTGTCTAGCAACGAGATAAATCTTTTTCATAATATAACCTCCGATATATAATTTACTAATTTTTGACAAGTTGCTTTCAGGGCTATTTTTTTCAAAAGCTAACTTAATCAAAGGGAATCTGCAAAAATGCAATCGATTTCTCTGACATTTTTACCTATCAATAATATTATACTAAACATTTCATTCATTAGTCCAACCCTTAAACAAAAAAATATTGATTTTTTAGCATGCTCAAAGGTTTATGCATTGGCAGTTTTTGGATATTGCAGTAATGTTATACAGTTCGTTTTTGAAATTTGCGAGTAAAAAATCTTTGTGCTACGGTGTAATAAAATTCAAAAATATATTATCTTGTTTCCTTGAAAATCGGCAGGCAAACTAAAATGACAGTAAGTTTGACTGCATTTTATCTTGTTTTAACTTAATTCAAAATTAATCAACTGAATTTTTGAAATCTTGAAAACCCAGTATTTAAGCCGTTTTTAAGGCATTTTAAGTAATTTTGACAAAAAATAAAAGGTGGTTAAAAAACCACCTTTACTGGTGCACTTGCCAAATATGCAGGTCTTGCCTGGAAACAACACCGGTCCGGTGGCTTTGAGACCGAAGTTACAAGGCTCATTCCATCCGGCAATTGATTTTCAAAGTATTATCTGTGTGAAGCTGCATTTTCTCTTGTAAGATGCGACAAGGAATACAGCGACTTCTACCACCTCAAATACAAAGAGGTAAACAGATGCCAACACAAACGTGCTCTCGCTTTAACTGCCCATAAATTTGTGCGTTTAGTCTTTCGTCTGCTGAAAGACAACCGCTTATACTGTCCGGCAAAGTAGATTCGGTCTGCTTGCCGACGAGCTACGCCCTGCTCATTTTTTAAAAATTTGGTCGACAGGGTTTAGGTGGGTGTTTTTTGCATTTATGAGATATATGCAAAAATATATGCCTTTTTAATCTTTTATCTTTTGACATATCACCGCTGGACTGACATTTTGATATTTTAATAAAATTTTATTTTTGCCCGATGTTCCCATCTGTCAACTATATTATACCAAAAACCACTGTCCCATTATCTACCCTGTGGTTGATGAATTTTGTTCTTTGTAGCTAAATTAAAATAACAAGACGGTTTCATTGAACATTTCCGCCTTTTTGGACTATAATTTTCAATGAAAGTATTGATGACAAACAGCATTAGATAAATTATTCTGTATTTCAAAATCGTTTGTTTTTGCATCTAAAACCGTGATTTCCGTTTTTATCCTTGAATAATTGCATTTATAGTGGTATAATACACATATAAAAACATATATTGCGTAATTAGCAGGAGTGATTCACATGAAGATTTTAAAAATAGCAGCCAAAGATCTTCCTTTATTTAATGGAATATGCGAAATCGATTTTTTACCTCAACAAAGAGTTAATAGTGAAAATGCAGAAAACATGAGCGAACTATTTTCTACACCATCTAACACTTTTTATAAAAATAATGTTATTTCATTTACCGGAATCAACGCTTCCGGTAAAACTTCTGTGCTAAAATTAATAACTTTTGTTTTTGGTATGTTAAACAATACCCCGATAAACAGTATTACATGTTCAGAAGTTTTAGATGGTATAGCCGATAATAATACAGTTTCTTTCGATACTTTCTTTTTCTCTGAAACTCAAAACAACAAATCGGTATACCTTCTAAATACTGTTATTGCAAAAGAAAATAATAAATTGAAAATTGTATCCGAAACATTAAAATCAAAGGATATATCTAAAATTAAAGCAAAAAAAGCCTTATATGATTTCTCAGATATAGAAACTAATTTTACTCGCGATGTTAATTCTGAATTTCTTTTAGATGATGTTAGTATTATGGTTGCCTTCAATAAAAGAAACAAAGAATCTATTAATTATACAGATATGCTCCGTTATACTAACATTAATGAATTAGATATATCTGAAGACTGTCCTGTTGAATTAATTTCTTTTTTTGATCCGAGCATAGAATATTTAAAAATAAATAAAGAAAAAAATAAATCAAATATTCATTTAAAGTTTAAGTCAAAAAACGAGATGATTTTGAATCAATTTTCTGAATTAAATCGTTATCTCTCTTCTGGCACGATAAAGGGCATCAATACATTTTTATACGCTATTCGCATATTTAATAACGGAGGATATCTAATAATAGACGAATTAGAAAACCACTTTAACAGAGAAATCGTATCAACTTTAATTCGTTTTTATATGGATAAAAAGGTTAACAAAAAAGGCGCTACCCTTATTTTTTCAACCCACTATTCTGAATTGCTTGACGAATTTGAGCGCAACGACAATATATATATTGTCAGAAATCGTCAAGGAATAACTATAGAAAACTTATCGAAAATTTTAAAAAGAAATGATATAAAAAAGAGTGAAGCATATCAAAGTGGTCTTTTGGGAGGTACACTTCCCATGTACGATGCATATATGGATTTGAAAAATGCTATTATCAGCGATAGCATTTAGGAGGAAACGATGGAATTTTCTAAATATATAGCATGTATATGTGAAGGCACTGCAGAACAAGTTATTATCAACATTTTGCTGGATAACAATAAACTTATTTTTGACAGAAAAGATTTACTCGAAGAAGATGTACTTAGAAGTCGTAGTGGTCAAAAATTTGAACAGCAATATCTGAGAAAAGGTTTTGATGACAAAATAACGGTATTAAGAATCCTAGATTCACGAAACGAAAACTTCAAAATCAGCAGAGCCTACCAACATAAGATTGATATAATAAATATAATTACTGCGCCTGAAATTGAAATGTTAATTATCTGTAACGAAAACAAACATGAGGATTACAAAAAATCTAAAAAGAAACCAAGTAGCTATTGTAAAGAAGATCTATCTTATAAAAATGTGAAAAGTAAAACTTTTATAACGGAATATTTTGAAGATGTTGATTCTTTAATTAATGCAATTAAAGAATATAAAAGAGTATCAAATATTCCTAATCATGAATCCTCCCTTTTTGATTTATTAAAAAAAGAATAAACAGAAAAAATAAAGCTGAGGATATGAAAATTGTCCTCAGCTTTTGGTTGTTTTAGGGAGGATTTTTCGATGATTTTTGTGTGAATTTTGAATATTATGCATTGGCAGTTTTTTGACTGATGAAATCTTGTAAGGGTTTTCTAAAAATTTTTCTAAAAAACTTTCTGATTTTTAGAAAATAAAAGGCAATATATTAAATATTGTTTAATGCTGCAAAATCCCGAGATTGCTGATGGTTACTGCATTTTTTGAACTTTGTGGCATTAGGCGATACAAGATAATACCACTTCTGAGCCGCTCCAAAACCGCGTGCCGAGGGTTCAAGTCAGCTGACTTCCCATAAGGAACATATAAATTAATTTTTTTACAGAGCAGGTAGTTTTCGCTATCTGCTCTGTTTTCTGCTGTGAATTTTTGTGATTGAATTCTCTCACCAGAATTTTCCTATATGTGTCAGGAATATGTCAATCTCATACTTTGCTCCAGTGGTGTTTTTATCATTCTCGTGCATGGTGATTTTGCTTACGAAAGTTCTCAGTATCTCAGGTTTCAGTTCTTCAATGTAAATATATTTGTTTGCCAAGGCAATGAACCTGTCAACATTGCTTTCCTCTGTTTTGATTTCATTTATCTGATTTTGCAGTTCGGGTATCTTTGCTTTTAATTCGTGCAGTTCAGCAGTATAGCTGTCGGATAGAAGTCTGTACTGGTCATCGGGAATTTTACCGAGTGCGTTATCCTAATAAAGCTTTCTGAATATTACATTCAACTCGTTTTTACGGTTATTCAGCCTGTCAAGCTCGGTTATCTTCTGACTGAGTTTTTTTCGACTTTCCGACAAACTTCTTTTACTGATGCACTCAACAAATTTGTCCTTTTCATTGACTGCACAATAAATTGCCTGATTGATTTCTTCCCTGACAATTTCATCTAATACAATTTCACGGATTCTGTGCGACAATACACAATCGCCGTCCTTGTGTCTGCGATAGGAACTACACATAAAGTAATAGCTTTTTGGCTTTGGCTTGTTTCCGCTGTTGTAGGTAAGCCTTGCTCCGCAGTCTGCACAGTAGAGCAAACCACTATACTTATTGATATTACCTGACTTCGTAATTCTTCTCCTGCCCTCACGAACCTTCTGAACAATGCCCCAGGTTTCTTTGTCGATTATAGCTTCGTGAGTGTTTTCAAATCTGAATTGATTTTCTACAGGAACAAGCTTCTGTTTCCTATCCTTGTAGGACAAGGTTGTAGTTTTGCAATTCACCGTATGCCCGAGATACACCTCATTTTCAAGCATACCGACAATAGTTTTTGTCGCCCAGCTGTATCGGTCTGTAATGTCAGTTTTCTGAATGATAACTCCGTCATTTTCATAGCGGTACACCAACAGCCTTGGAATTTTCTTTTCAGCAAAAGCTCTGCCTTGAGCTTTTGAAAAAACAGTTTGACAAGCTACCCGACAAAGACAAATATATACTCGGACATTCAATGGGTGTATTTGGCTATGAAAAGAAAACGCTTGACGAAGTTGCTCTTGTTGAAATGATGACCATAGACGGGGTGATCAAGGCAAGAAAAGCTATTATTAAAAAGTTAATAAAAACAGGTAAATACAACGATTAACGGGAGAACAATTTACAGCGTTCTCCCGTTGATTTTTGAGTAAACAATTATTATTGATTTACCGATTCAATGATAATCCGTGCTCCTAACCTAAAGCCGTTCAGGAATGCTTCTCGTTCACAGATTTCAGAAATCTCCCGATTGCAATCCTTGTATTTTTCAAAGGTTTCTTTCTGTTCCTCAGTCAGAGTTGCCGTGAGTTTTTCTTCATTTCTGTTTAGCAATTTCAGCAGTTCTGTGACCTCGCTGTTAAGTTTTGCACATTTTTCATTCGGAACTATGTTTCCATAATATAGCTCTTCAAGTGTATTCATTATTGCACCGCCTTTCGCAGTACAAACATATATCACAAAGTTCTTGCAAAGTCCAGACTTTTTTCAAGTATTACTCTATTCTATAAAAATATTAATATAAAAAAATAACTTGCAATTCCCGATGTTTCAAGTTAACATACAACAAATAAATTATGATAAATAAAAATTCGCAGAATATTTACATCTGCGTTTAAATATAAAAATGGTCACTATTATCAAA